>Ga0209952_1001310_pt1 | contig 21696 bp, 23 predicted proteins | sample ThiBiot_750_biof_2_FD_183951 | JGI IMG/M metagenome (GOLD analysis project Ga0209952, IMG submission 183951) | Wastewater bioreactor microbial communities from Cape Town, South Africa - Thiocy_cont_750_biof (SPAdes) | ecosystem: Engineered > Bioreactor > Thiocyanate-remediating >...
GTTTTTACTTTCAATGCTGATATCGGTACGCCAACAACATCACCACCGATCGATTCTAGTTGAATACCATGTTCAGCAAGCATGGACTCTGTACGTTTCTAAATGAAATCGATTAATCCTACACGAAAAAAAAAGCAATTTTATTGAATTTCTCACTATATTTGCATCTGCTTTATCAATTTTATTGATTGCAACCACAATCGGAACTAGATGAAAAAGAAATGCACACTATTTGAACTTTTCTTTTCAATTCAATCAACCTTTAGCTCGATTTGCATGAGCAATACTTTCTAATGTCTGCGGCATCACTCCATCGTCAGCAGCAACAACGAGAACAACGATATCCGTTACTTGCGCACCACGTGCACGCATTTCTGCAAATGCTAAATGACCCGGTGTGTCAATAAACGTGATTGTCGATGTTTTCGAAATCGGAACTAAACAAATAATTTTATTCAATATTCAAGATAATTGCTTTTTTTTGAATTTATACCAATAAATGCACCAATGTGCTGTGTTATTCCTCCGAATTCACTTGAAACAATATTACTATTTCTTAATGCATCTAAAAGACTTGTTTTGCCATGATCAACATGACCCATAATAGTGACAACAGGCGAACGTGGTTTGAGTTTGTCTTGCGGTGGCATCGGTCTAATAATAAAGAGAAGGATAGTTTTTTCTTTTCAATAAAATGAAAAAGCGTACGTTCGAACAAATTTTACGACATTTGTCTGCACTTTTTTCTTCTCATTCGCGAATGGAGATGGAATCAATCGATGTTTTCCTCCGCATACATGAACAATTTCGACAATAACATTAAAATCATCGATTTCTACAACGAATTTTCCTTGTCTTCAACTGTTTTTTTTTCTTATACGAACCTTGAGTATCTTGTGAATATCTATCACCGCCATTGATATGAATCAGACAGTCATAAACATGATCTGAACGAAAAAATCAGTAGACAAACAACATAGTTGAATAGAAAATGAGTCCAAACGAACCAACATTAATACCCATCGCTTGGGCAAGTGCTTTCACAGTCATTTTATGATAAACTTCTATGATCGGTCGTTTACTTTTCGGTCCATAGGCCATTGGCTATAGAAAAATCCGGCGTATAAAAACTTAAAAATCAAATAGAAACGTCCTACTTGATATTTTTTATTAGTTTTAGTTGATTTCGATAGAAAACGTATTACAGAGAAAGAATTTTGAGCATTTCTATTCTGTCGATGCAAATGATTAATAATCAATCGATTAAATCTTGACGTCGATTGAAACAAAACTCGACTCAACATATTCTCCTTTATCTACAAGAATAATCACAAAGTACATTTCTATTGATTGAATATAATATATTTATATAGAAGTCCACTCTAGAACTATACAAAAAAAAGGCAGCAGTAGAAGCGTAACAACAAGGTAAATTTAATTAATCGAAAAAGAAAAGTAAAGCATTAAGAATAAGCAACTAGAGATTTGATTGTACTGAGAAAGAAGTTTCACAACGTTGAGAAAATTTTGAATTCTTTCTCAGAAATAGGAAATGAAAGAAAATCTACGAACAATTAACAACGCTTGGACAGATGAGATCGAATGTAAAATGAACAATATATGGAATGATTGTAGTGAAAAAGCGAAATACTGTTTCACTAATATTTGTTTGTTTTTGTATAAAAAAGATAAATGAGATTTAATGGACATTTCAAACCTATGAATATATGAGCTCATTGAATTCGTTAGTAATGAAAAAATCTGAATATTTGTTTTTAATACACACATACACACACGTACAGAAATCGAAAATATATACAGCAAGCGAAAGAATTTCATTTCAAACTTCACTTTGCGATCGTGTTGGATGTGAATTTCGACTTTTAATCGAAATTGTTTCTGTACCATTGATACTTCCAACATCTTCGCTAAAACTAAATCAAACAGACAACACTCTCAACATCTTATCCTCAATTTGTTTCATACCTTGTATCCGACAATTGATCGAGATCATTATCCGCATTGACCAATGCTTCGTTATAACGTTGAATACGATAGGTTGTTGCTTCCATTTTTTGTTTAACAATTAGTAATTCTTGTTCGATTATATCTTTATCTTTCTCGGTTAGATTCAAACGTTTTTCTAAATCCATGATTTTCAATTGTAAGATTTCGCATTCATCTTTATTATCTCGATTTAATCGATCAGCTAGTTTCATTTGGTCATCAGCACGTTTGACTTTTTCGTCCATATAGGATAATTCCGATTGTAATTGTTTGATTGTATCTTGTAGACGAGCTAATTGTCGTTCGCAATGTTCACGTTTAGCAACTTCGAAATCATACTGAAGAGTTAGAACACGATTTGATGAATTGAGTTTTTCTAATTCATTTTTATCGACCAAGGAGATTTGTTTTAATTCGAGTTTTTCTTCGAGAAAGACAACCTTAGAAATATACGTTTTTTTTTGTCTTTAATTTAATTTATCGATATATCAATTAAATACTTTTTCTTTTAATTGATTATTTTCTTTTTCAAGTTGAGCCATTGAATCGTATAATTTACTCATTAGACCTTCGTGAATTGCATACTGAAATCGACAAGAATGTGAAAAGAAAATAGACTTTGAATGATTACATTTTTAACGTGATTATGATAATTTTGAAGAACAATTCGATTTTGATCGTTTAATTCATCGATCGTAGCACGTAATTCTTTGTTTTCTCGTGTAATCATTGCATTTGCTTCTTCAGTCTGAACGGAAGAAAATTACAGAAATATGACTTTTGCATTTGATAGTTAAAAACGTACGGATTTCTTTTGCGATTCTAATCCTCCGATTTCTTTTTCTAATTTTTCGACATCATTTTTCAATGTTTCTTTTGTTTTCTGGAGATTTTTTATTTCCCAACCCATGTCGTTGATATCTTTACGTAAATCAGTAATTAAATTCTCGGATGAAAGAAGATTATTGGTCGATAAATGTCTTGAAAGACTATTCTGAGATGATAGTTCACGTTGGGCTTCTTTGAGACGAGTTTTTGTACGAAATAATTCTCGACGTAAATTAATCGAATCGACTAGAAATCAAATTCGAATTCAAACTAAACAAGTTTTCTTCGCCCTACGTTCATCGGCCGAATCGATTCGCGTAATCGGCGTCGTCGAAACGGATGAATTCGAACGAGGCGCTGAAATCGGTGTTGGAATTGTATTTGCTTTTGTAGCCAATTCGTTGACCTCATTAATGAGTTCAGTAATACGTTGTTCTTTCGATTTCAATGTATTCGTTAAAGTTTTCATCTGAACGATAAAAATGAGTCGAAAACTGAAGAAGAACTTAAAGATAATTTACCTGTTGTTCGGTTTTTTTACATTCGAGAATTTTCGATTCGAATAATGAAACGAGATCGTGAGAATGTTGCTCGTCGGGCTAGATGAATCGAATTGTTTGATTTTGATGAGAATTTCAAGATGCTTACAGATATTTGACAGAAATTGAGAACCAGTTCAGCCAATGGATTGTGTGAATCTTGGCTCACTCTTTTTCGAAAAGAAACGAAATCAAAATCCTTTTTAGTTTACCGAACAAAAGAAAACATACCGATTTTGTAAATTATTACAAAAATCTTGTAAATCCTGAATAGTTTTCTCGGCTCGATCGATTTGTTGATATTGTTCATTTAATTTCTGTGCTAATTCACTGTTCTTTATTTCCAATTGTTCGATCTAATCGAAATTCGAAAGAATAAAAAAAAAACGTTCTTCAAAGCAAAACATTCTCTCTTTCATCATTTCTCATTTACATAAGTTCGAACTTGTGGTGAAATCTGCGGTGTTGGCGACGGTGGAGCGCGTGATTGTTGATCGATCGTTGCTTGTTCAGCTGCAATGAGACGTATTTATTTCAAAAACCTAAACTCTCTCGTTGAATTTACCAGGTGAGAATGTGTAAGTCGGAACTTTCTTATTACGATCGCCACCGAATTTAAAAACAAGACTCGAAACTTTTTGTCTCGGCTCTTGCTGCTGCTGTTGTTGTTCATTGTTACCACCGTTCGATGATGGCACGATTCCACTCGGTGAATTACTAGCTGATATCGTCTTCAAAAGGAAAAATATGTGCGAAATAAAACAAATATGTTGAGGGTGCGTTTACTGAGGTAATTTGGTGCATTTTTTGATCGGAATTTTTTCGACGTGGGTCTAAATTACGTAGATGGTTCATCTTGCCCGTGAGATCTGAAGGACACGAAAGAAAAAGGTGAGTAAAAGAAAAAAAAATCATTTTTATTGATTATTCAAGGTTCAACCAAACGAATGATTAGACAAGGGCATTTTCATTCATCTATATACATTTGTATATTTCAAGTGATATCAATCAAATCATTCAAAAATTGAGTTTGTTTGCTTTCTTTCATTCATTTTTATTTACAATCGATTGTTTTTTCTTCTTCTCTTTCAAATCGATCATTTTGACCAATAGAAAATTCGTGATTGTTGTTGTTTTTTTTCTCACGAAACGAATAGACATTTATTTTTTCGGATTGTTATTGTTGAAAAAACAAAAACACATACATAAATAAATAAATTTCCTCGTTTTTCAAATCTGAAATGAAATAAACTAGCGACATATAATTTATTAGCGACAAGCTCTCGTGTTTGTTCTATCCCATTAGAATGAATTTTTTATTTAAAATTAATAAGATGATTATTAATACAAGTCAATTTAAAAAAGAAAAAGAAGAAATGTCATTCACACATACACACACGCAAAATCGGTTCTAACGTTTTCCTATTGCACTCGTTGGTCGAAATGGTGTTGGTGCTTTGATTTCAGTCTAAAAAAAACGAGATTCAATTGATTTTGTTCGATTATCGGAAATGTATATTGACTTCTTTATTTTGTTGTTGTCGGCCGGGTGTTTTTGTGCTCATTTCTAAACGTTTAATATTGCCTTGCGAATGGATATTTGTCGGGGTTTGCCCACGTGCTAATTGTTTCCGAGCTTTTTCGAGTTCTTTTTCTTGAGAGTAATTTTCTTTTTCATGATTGAAAAAATCTTGAACAGGTACACCTTCGACTAGAAATTGATCTTGAAAAACGAGAAAATTGAAATATAAAAAAGAAAAACTCGTTGAATTTCGGTATCTTACGGCCGAATTCTTGTTCATAATCTTTGCTCAATTGTAAAACTGTATCTTGAACTTTTTTCAATGTAAATTCTAAGTGTTTACGTTGTTTTTCTTCTTGAACAGCCGAATAGCCTCGACGTTTGAATCGATCTGGATCACTGGCTTGTTTCTTTTTAAAATTCGAAATCAAAGAAAATATTTATCAACGAAAAATTCAAACTATTCTACTTGAAATTCTCGATATTCAGCCCAGATTTCATGCCAATGTGCAAGATTTGTAAATAATTGTTCATTATGTTTATAGTAAACATTGATTTCTTCTAATTCTTTTTCGTGTTCTTCTAATAAATCTTCAGTAAATTCATCTAAACAAACGAACGAACGAATTTCTTGACTTTTTTTTCGTTTTCAATTTGAGTAAAATTACTTGAATATAATGGAAGAAAACTTTCCATTTGTTCTCGACCGTAGAAACATTTTTCATATTGAGCAAAGATTTCATCTCGAAGATTTTCAATATAAATTCTCAAATTTTCACGTCGTAAACCTTTACAATGTTCGATTTCTTTTTCCAACTAGAACAAACGATGCATATCGATTCCTATTTCGTCATTATTTATTTACTAGAAGAAGATTTTCGGGTCGTTGAGGATTTTCAAGTGGTAATTTAATAGATCTGTCTGATTCAGTTAAATTCAATCGTTCATAAAGTGCATGTAAAGTATTGACAAGTTGATCGGCTTTCATTCGATTTGTTTGATAGACATTATCCAACTGAAAAAAACGTTGAAATCAAATATAAATATTTGTTTGTTAGTTGAAATCAATTTTTACTTGTTGAGCAAGTGCAAGTAATTGTTGAACATTCATTTCGGATAATTCAATTAGATGTACAGGTTTATTGAGAAGATCAAGTAATTGAGTGTTTTCAGTTACTTGATCGAGTTCAAGCTCGATTTGTAGTTGACATATTTGATTTCGAGATTGTTCGATTGAAGACAAACGATCATTCTGAATTCATTTTCAAATCGAATTTTGTTTATCAACGATAAAGACATATTTTACTTGTAGATCTTGCAGTTTTTGTATATGTTCCTTGAGAATTTCTTGTCGTTGATCGTAAGGAATTTCTTGATTTTCAAATTCAATCGATTTTTCATTTAATTTCTGACATAAATCTTGTTCAACTAATTTCAATTGATTGATTTCTTCGAGTTTGATTTGAAGAATTTCATTGATTTTATTGAGAAGATTATTTGCTTGACTCAATTGTTCGAATAAAGTTAAATTATCATTTTCAATTCCCTTAAAAAAAACAAATGATTTTGATTTTGATTTCGTTTCTCAGTTACTTCGATATTAAAATCTAATTTAAGTAATCGATTTAAATTACTGCATTGATTTAAGATAGTTTGAATTTGATTGAGTAGATTTTCATTTTCTTTTACTTCGAATTCGATTAAATCTTGTAAATGAATCTAAATGAATTTCAAAATGAAAACGAGAACGAATTAAAAAAAATTGTAAATGAGACTTTTAAATTATTAATTATTGTTTGCTCTTTTTCATTGAGATCATTTTCATTAAGACCACGTTTGGAAAGATTCGTACGTAGATTCGAAAGATTCGATTCGATCCATGAATAGATTGGAATATGTTCGATACGACATTCGAGTGACGATTGACTTGATGCAGAACTTAAATTTAGAATTATTTATGAAATCAAATATTCAAATGATTAATTAGCATACAAATTTAATTCATCGTTGTTTGGTGGATCTTCGAGAGAAAATGTTCGATCAGACATAGTTTTCTAAATGAATATTGAAAGATTCGATGAAACAAAAAAATGATGTAAACAAAAAAGAAAATGTTAACGACGAATGAACCCGAATACATTCGACACATAATACGCGTAGTGTAGGACATCAATCACAAACAACGGTCTTCTCTTACCCGCCATTCTTTGCGTCTTTCTTTAGCTGTATTACGTTGCATTTGTAACGATAATGATGTATCTTCTGTTGTCATTTTATGTACGTATATAACGATTACAAATCGATTTGAATAAATTCGAAAAGAACAACAGAGTATATGAATGCGATTGTCACTTTCTTCGAGGAGAAAAACAGCGAGAAAAAGAGAAATAGAAGAATTTTCTTAGCGCCGCGTTTTTTCTTCTTCTTCTTCTGCTTTCTGTTTTTAGTCGAAGAGAACAAAAAAAAAGCTGCGAGAAGTAGGAGTACTGCCGGCTGTTACGATATTTTTTTGTGATTAGCCCTTCTGTCGCACACGCAATGAACGATGATGGGTGAATAAGGAAGAAAAAAAAATGAGAGAAAAGAAAAACGCGAGGCTGAGAGAGAGAATGAACGACGAGTTCATATGTCAAATACGGCCTGCCACTTACTTTCGTCAATGGTCAATAGAAAAAGAAAGCGACAGAGACATTAAACAGAAGACATATCTTCTACTATTCAAACTCGTCTTTGTTTGAAAGAAAACGCCAATTATGATGTCCTTTTTCAGTTTATGAATGAATAAACAAATATGTTGTTTTTTAATAGTTAATAAACTATCAATTAGTATCTTATTTATACGTTTGTTACATTGACGAAAACTTCTTTGATTCAGTGATTGTTTATCAAAAGAATATAAACATGAAATGTATTCATTCTTGAACCAACAGCCGGTGGCATCTATTGAAATACCTCTTGAGTCTGACTTCGAATATAGCCTCGAGTTCCATTTGTAACATAGTGATTACCATTGCAAAAATCTTATGCCATTAAATGGACATCCTGTCAATTGTAAATCTCATAAAATATTCTTTGAATGTTATGACAAAGGAAAAACTTCGTCTTCGTATGGGCATATAATCATATTTATTATGTAAATATTATATTTTACTTCTTCCAAGTCAAGATTTCTTTTGCTGTATTGTTCACTTTATTCAGATGATTGAGTTTTATTTTTAGAAAAACAAATGTACAACTCGAGTCTAGATAATGTTAATTTTTGCTACTGTTCCACTCCGAAAAAAGAAACTGAAACGAAACGAGAAAGAAAAAAGAGAATACATTGACATTATTAAGGAGTAATATGTATAGATGATAAGAGAAACAGTTAGTAACTCGATAAAAGAAAAAAAAGAGAGAGAGAGAGAGAAATAAAACGATCAATCACTATGAGCATGCGAAAAGAACTTTTGTTTTTGTGTGTGAGTGTATGTGTTGTAAGTTTTGCTTTGTTTTTGATTCAGAAAAAAATAAGGACGGTCGAAAATTTGTTTTGTTTTTCTTTTAACTCGATTGATGAGATGTTGGATGTTGATATAGAGAGAAATTCTCGTTTTGCATATTTCCTTGTTGATAATACCAATGTTCGACTGATGTTGTTGTTGGAGGAGGTAGAGGATACTGTTGCGAAGGAAATGTATTACAATCATATGACGCATATGGATGATAATGAGCTTGTTGCTGTTGTTGTTGTTGATGATAATGATGCATGTTTTTCGTCATGATAACTGATGGTCGATTTGTAGGAAGAGGCGAATGAGGAGATGACGGACTTGGACTTGATGTTGAAGATAAATGGCGATGATGTGGAGACGAAGAGGGAAATGAGGCTGTTGTCGATGATGGTGGCGGTGGTGGTGGAGGAACTGGAACTGAAGCTGGAGGAGATGATGATGAATAGTAACATGCTTGTGACTGGTCACTCGGATAGGGAGATTCTTGTCGTTGTTGTTTAATTGAAACTCGAGATGTTGCTGTCGGTGGAGATGATTCGACAACATCCGATGGACTGACTTGTGCTCGATATGACATTCGAGTTGCATATTCTACCAAACAAAACAAAACGAAATGATATTTAATCTGTTTTCTTTTAATTATTATACTTTTACCATTTTCTAATTCTTCATCGATCGCTGGAACAACAACACCTTCGTCGACTCTACGAAATCAAAAATTCAAAATCACCATCAAAAACAAAATAGCGTTCGTCGTACCCGATAATTTCGACGACGAGTATGATAAAATTTTCTTCGTTAGTTTTCGATTGCATCATTGTAGCTAACAGATCGCACCAGATCCATTTTTGTTCAATTATACCTTGACAATTGTTTCCATTCGATTTACGTGTCGATTGCTGACATGTATTTGCTGGAATAACATTCATTTGTAATCGAACAACATTGAGAACCAATTGTTGCCGAGATGGTACTACAAAAGAAAGAAGAAGAATGATGTCGAAATCAATGTTCTTGTTTTCTTTTTCAGATTTACAATCGCGATGTGCTGCTACCAATGAAGGCAAATCATCTGGATGTATGTAGAGATAAAGTGATGATGTTGTGTAACTTAAATTCCAGTTTAATGTTCGTTGTAATCTATGAGAAAAGTTCGAATCTTTTCTATTGTTGTTCTTGAAAATCGACTTACTTATCATCCATATGTGTTATATGTAGATTTTCATCGAGTCGAATGATACTCTGATGTTCAGGAATGGGAAATTCATTTTGTGATGGACTTAAATTCGGTATAATCGCTGTGCCGACGAAGCCTAGTAGATAATCGTTATTATGCGATGGTCGACGATGATCAGGATGAAGCCAACGATATTCACCAATGATTTGTACAGACTAAATTTGTCGAATTGATGAATCATTTTTCTCAAACGATTGAATCATACTCGATAGCCCGGTGTTTTCATATTCGGTGCTCGTTTTGTTAGACTCGAACGCATTCGTACGCATAAAGATTTCTTTTGAAATCGACTGTTGTCAGTTGGTGCTTGCATTCGTGGACATTGATCAGCTAAAATTTGACAAAAAATATTCTTTAATCAAAAGAAAAAAAGAGCAATTTACGAGGAATATCCATAAGCTCCGGATCATTATTAGCTGAATTCATAAAATCAAGTGCTGAACTTGTTGTTGGACTTGACGGTGGTAATAATTCAAAACCCAAAACATCGGCAAATACTTTCTTATCGTCTTCATGAAGATAATTAAATATAAAATTGCCTGTCATTTCCACCATTGATAAACCGAGACTACTCGAAACCGATTCCGATATGTATAAAATTCGTCCATCAGAATTCAATGCAAATATAAATCCATCGAGTGACTAAATTCAATCGAAGACAATCTCAACAATCGATTGACTTTGACGAGAAATCTACCTGTAATAATTGTGATGCTTCATCGGCATTAAATAATTTCAATGCTTGTTTTCTTGATGGTACTAAATCAAGAGAAAGAAAGAAAGAAAGAAATGATAATGATGATGATCAATTATCTCAAGAGATTTTTCGTATCTCATCTAGAGAGAATACTCTTCGAAATCTATCGGATTAACAGCAAGATAAAGAGAAAAGAAAAAGACGAAATTTACTATTGATTTCATTTGGCCATTGTGGATCACCATGTGAGAGAAATTCATGTAAACGCAGGTAACTAATCGTTAGACGAATAATCGATGCTTTGTCAAGTTGAGCAGCAATTTGCTGTTGAAGAGGCAATAATTTCGATAGATCAGTGAATTCTTTATTTTCTGCACTGCGACGATGTTTAGCTGCGACACGAGATTTAGCTTTTCGATCATCATTATTTGCTCTATAATTTCAACAACAAAAAAAAAGAACAGATCAAGCAATCTGAATGGTTGATTGTCATCGATGACTATCCAATGAGACGCTCAAGAATTAGAAATTCATATTTACCCGTTATACCATGGTCGACGCGTATGATAATCAATTGAATTTGTTTCATTTGGATTTGCATTATTTGTTGTATGCATAAGATATTCATCGTTGGTGTTACCTTCAACCATAATCATTGATGGATCATAAAAATGAAAGTGTGAAGGAACCATTGGCTGTGTTGATGAAGGATAGTCGAACGATTCGTTTGTTTGTTGTTGATGATGATGAGGAGTATGTTGTTGTTGAGAATGATGCCACCAAGTTGCCATCGATTTTCTTTGAATAAACGTTTGTTTGTTTCAATGAAAGAAAAACGACGAAGATGAAGAAGCAAAAAGAATAAAAAAAAAACGAGAGAGAGAGAGAAAAAAGAACAACAAGAAGAATCATTTACTTTCTCTTTCTTTTTTTCTCTCTCTCCCTTTCGTTGCACTCTCTGTCTCTCTATTCTCAATATTTATCTGTTCGTTCTTCGAGTCTTTTTTCTTCTTCTTCTGCTCTCTCAGTTTTTTTACTGGAGAAATACATTCCATATTAGACGAAAAAAAAAGGGAGATGTGATTATAAAGGAAATGCATATAAACAGACTAGATTTAAGCAAAAGAGAATTGCTTGTTATTAATCGTGTGTGTAGAAGAGAGAATTAAAAAGAATAAATCTGATTTGCTCCGTGGGTAGCTCTTGTATCGGATATTGTTCTATATGGATGTGCAAAAGAGAGAGAGAGAACGTCATCGGACAATTAGAAGCCTCTTTATCATCTTGTCTACGCGTTATCGCTGCGACGTGACTTTCGTACGAAAAATGCCTTTGAGTCTGGTTTATATGGACGAATGTCAAAAATCAGAAATAAGGAGAAAGAATAAAAAAAAAGAACGCATTGATAATAAACAAATGAGATTTTACTCGACTAAAAATCTTACATGGAAATCGTTTAACCTCATATTTAATCGAGAATATTGATCCACAATCATATTCGTTTTGTTTTGTTAGATTATGTTGAAAAATACTGTACGTTTCTCTTATCTCATCATGATCATCATCATCATCAATAAAAATGACACCAATAGTTTTGTCTCTCACTTATTCTATATATGTCGGCACATTGAATTCTCTTGAGAGACAGAGAGACATATCGAAAAGAAGAAAAAAAACGAGAAAATGTTAATCATTTTTCACTTTACTAAGTTACTTTTTACTCTTATTCATATATTATTATTGCATTCAAATGAAGTCTTTTTAATGAGATTTAATGATATTCCAAATGGAAAAGAGAAAAAGATATGATAGATGTAGTCTGTTTCTCTCTCTCTCTCTCTCTTATTCGATCGAAGTTTGAGGCAAAACCGAGTTTTGACGCCCTTTTTTTCATCCCAATTGTTTATTTAATTGAACAAGAGAAGAAAATTACAATATGAAACACTTCATTAGATCAAATCTTTCTCTTTTTTTTTGTTGCTTTCCGTTTTTTTTTTCGTATTGAATCGACAACGCATAGATTTGATTACTCTATCTCTTTCAGGCGACAACTCATCAGGGGGTACGAGAGCAAAAATGGTGTAACGAAATAAAAAGTATTGATATATATGTATGTGTATAAGGAAGGAAAAAGGGGAGGAGTATTTTTTGGGTGTCTTGTCTTATGGTCTGTTACAATGACTACTGTGTAATGCTACATTTAATCAATGCAAATACTATAGTAGTTGATGCTGGTCGAAATTTGCATGTGTGAATTCATTCATCATCACTTTTGCTCGACGACCGGACGGATACGGACAAATGCAACATCCGTTTGATGATGTTGTAGTTTAGATTTGTTGTTTCTCTTGCCATTTAATGAATACAATATTTAGTTAGATTGACTTGTTCAGTTGCGCATCATTGACAATCAAAATAGCGAGAACACGAAAAATTTGTAGAAAGGTCACTTGAATTCGAATGTTCACTCGCTTCTTTTTTTTTGTTGTTGTTGTTGTTGTTGTTCGTATATGGAATCCAATGTATCGATTCTCCATCGGGTCTTCTTTTCTTTTAATTTGCATCAATTATCAACTGACTTGTTAGTTAAATCATCCTTATTCTCGGACAAACCACGCCTATTTAAATCAAATTATCGTCTCACTTTTTCTTTTTGTCTAATAAATAAACGAGATTTCGGACATGTTTTACACACAGTGACATATTGTATAAGTATTTATCTGTTGATTTACAAAACAAGCTGATGATGGTAATGCGAAGACATCTTTAACATTAAAATTGACTCGAATGTTGAGTCTATCTATTTATCTATCTATCTTTATGCTCGACTGCGAGATGATGGGGGCAATGAATAAAAAACAAAGTGATGGATGATCGATGCTGTCTAATGACTTTTGCCTTGCCTATGTTCGAAGCGCATCTGCATCAATTCGAACATTAATCCTGTCTCTGCATATGAATCGATGACGATAAGCAGGACGATATATATACATAAAGAACAACAAGGTTAGATTTGCCGGTATTGAATTGAGAAGAGAGAACGATTGATTTTTCCCGAAGTGGCTCGTTAAGTCAATGCGGAACGATGAAGATCATCATTTTTTTTCTTCTTTCATGTTATGTTTTTTCTGCCACTTCTTATTGCTAAATGTGTATACATATTTATCAGTTAAGTTATACTTTAGAGAGACATTGCAATATGTATCATTTTCATTGCGTATATATACAATCATCGAACATGATGATGAATGATTTTCATAGCTCGTTTTTACGTTGAATTTGTTTATATGAAATGCGCAAAAGAATAACATAACAATAGTCTAGAAGTAAAAAATGTTAAATTAAATATTAGTTTTTTTGTTCTGATAACATCGTTGTAAAGTCAAAAGATAAATGAAGTTAATGTTTCTTTCTTTCGTTTACAACAATAATTGATTAATTCATTGATGCTCTTCTCACAGGAAAATCCGTTCAAGTTGTTTTTTTTTCAATAGTAATCATCATTAATGACTTTGAACAGATGTTTGATTGTATCGTGTTGTACAAACTATTGAATTAACACCATGAAACTACATTGATTAAAGAAAGAGAAGAAGAAGAAGAAGAAGAAGAAAAATCAATAGCTATCTATATCATCGATCTCTTTCGAAAGCATATTTCCGAATGTTTCTTTGAAAATTTTTTTATCATAACGATTAAATCGACATTCTATTTGTAAAATATCTTGATTGTTTTTATTCAATAAAATGTCTTGGGAAAATCCCAGAAGTGTTTCCTTATCTATAACGACATCTTTAGACGTTCTTTTCTATATGGTTTATAGCCGCAAATAATAATATTAACTAGCAATTATGGGTTCTCGGAGAGATAGAGAATTTTTCGGTTCTGTTTGGAATTCTTTCTCACACATTCAATTAGAACATTTCTAATACGAGTAGGAATAAGAGAGAGCGAGGGAAAAAGAACAAGGACAATAATAATATTTATGAGAAATTAGAAACTGATCAAACGGTTAAAAAAAACGATGTTGAGAATTGTTGTTGTTGTTGTTGTTTTTCTTTTTTAAAGATTGACAATACAAAAAGACAGTAATGTCGAGTTTTCTTCATCGATTTTATGAGAACATAACACGAAAGAAAACTTATGACACGGAATCGATGCATACGTCTCAATTGAGACGATGTTTAACCGTATTTGATCTAACAATATTAGGTAAAAAAAAAACCAAACATCTATCAAAATGATTTGTTTACTATTTACATGTTTGTAGGTATTGGTTCAACCTTGGGAACAGGAACATACATTCTAACCGGTCAGGTTGCTCATGAAACAGCTGGACCATCGATTATTCTTAGTTTTCTTATTGCTGCCATTGCATCAGTTCTTGCTGGTATTTGAAATTGATTTATTATTTTTTATCTATTCTGTTTTTTTCTCCTTGTATTTTCAAGGTATTTGCTATGCTGAATTTGGTTCACGGGCGCCGCGTGCTGGTAGTGCATACACGTATACCTATGTGAGCGTCGGTGAAATTATGGCCTTCATCATCGGTAAGAGCAAAAACCATGAAAAACTATTATTATTATTATTATTATTTAGGCTGGAATATGATCCTGGAATACGTAATAGGTTCGTCGAATGACAAATTTTTAAGAAAATAATTTGTTTCTTTTTTGTTGTTTTATTAGGCGCCGCTAGTACAGCTCGAGCGTTAAGTGCATATTTTGATTCCTTGATAAATTTCGTCATGAAAGATTATTTTACAAAAAATTTTCCACTACATTCCGAAACGTTTGCACCCTATGCTGATCTATTCGCCATGACATTATGTTTGGTCATAACGCGTAATTATATTTAAATCAAGGAAATCAATATATACTTGTGTCTAATTTTTTTTTTAAATAGTTTTTCTAATTGTGGGAATCAAAGAATCAGCTGTATTGAATAATGCTTTTACGTTTGTCAATTTAACAGTAATAACAATCGTCATTGTTGTTGGTTTAACAAAGATTCATGGACATAATTGGCATATATCACCAAATGAAATTCGAAATCTAACAAATGTGACATATAATGTTGGTAAAGGTGGTTTCTTTCCATTCGGTATCGAAGGTACATTAGCCGGAGCAGCAACATGTTTCTATGCGTTCGTTGGTTTCGATCTTGTTGCTACAACTGGCGAAGAAAGTAAAAATCCTCAACGAGCAATTCCAATGTCAATCTGTTTGACACTACTCGTCTGTTCGATCATCTATTGTGCCGTATCAATCATAATCACATTGATGGTAAGATTTCTTTTCCTTTTTTTTAGAAATTTCTATTCCATATGCTACGATGACGTAGAGGAAAAGACGTAGATTTTAAAAAGAAAACATACGATTCTATTTGTTCAGGTACCTTATTATTTACTAAATCCTGATGCCGTTTTTCCTGAAGCATTTCGTTATGTTCAATTGCCAGCATTTAAATACATAATCGGTGCTGGAGCATTGACTGGTCAGTTTCACAAAATTTGACGAAAAAAAAAAACAACGGAAAATTTTATTTTCAGGCATTTTTGCTTCATTACTCGGTTCGCTTTTGCCTTTACCACGTGTTCTCTATGCGATTGCTGCCGATGGTTTAATCTTTCGATTTATTTCATGGATTCATCCACGTTTACAAACGCCAATTGTTGCAACAATTCTCGGCGGAATAGCTTCTGGTAGGAAAGACATTCGACAAAGAACAGTCAAATATTCATTTTTTGTCTCTAGCACTGATGGCATTAATGTTTGATATAAAGAAATTAGTTGAAATGATGTCAATTGGAACATTACTTGCATATTCATTAGTTTCGATTTCAGTTTTATTTCTACGGTAGAAAACAAAAGCACAAATGGAAATTCTTTGATTTCGATTTTTAGTTATCAACCTATTGACGATCCACTGTTACGTTCAAATACGCCGGATAATCCATCGTTTTTCCGAGAATTATTTCGACCAACATATTCTCATCCAACTGTTTATTCAGCAAAAATTACTAAATATCTTATTGGTTTACTAAGTATAAAATAATCGAATTTATTCGAAAACAAGATTTGATTTCATATTTTTTTAAAAATAGTTATCAATGGTTTCATTGTTTGTGCAATACAAATCTTTGCTGGTCATCGTCTTGCTGCGAAAGAATCGGGAACTGTCATTCTATTCAGTTGTTTTTTTCTCACTGAAATCCTCCTGATTACAGCCATTGCTCGACAACCAAGAGCAGACAAAACAACATACTTCGAGGTCAATTAAAAAAGTTTTGAAAAAAGAAAGAAAAATAATTGATTTTGTTTTCTAGGCAACATTTCATCAAGTTTGTTAATTGACTATTTCAATTTTCTTATCTTTTTTTTTCTTCTTATCAGACACCACTCGTTCCGTACATTCCGATATTCAGTGTATTGATAAATACATATTTAATTTTGAAACTATCGCCCGCAACTTGGATACGATTTGCCGTTTGGATGGTCTTCGGTAAATGAGAATTGTTCAAACGAAGGATCGTTTTTTTTAACTGTATTTCTTATTTGATTATATCTAGGCTTTTTAATCTATGGATTCTATGGTTTTTGGCATAGTTCTCAACGATTTATTAATGATACTCAACGACTTCTATCAGGCAGTACATCGTCTTTAATCAGTTCTTAAAGAATCTCTTTCGACAATATAGTTTTTTCGTTGTTTTGTAATGATCTGTTGTCTTGTCAGTGAATATGTAAATCAATTTTTCAACAAACTGAATTTTAATCTCTCATTGTTGTCAAACATTTTCAATCTAGTCAAATTTTTCATTTTTCTTCTTTCGAAATGATATTTTGTGAACATATTATTTTAATTTATTTTTTTTTGATTTATGATATGTTGTTGTTGTTGTTTCATTTAAACGAAGAAAAAAATATATTTACGTTTATTTACCGTCAAATTTTTCCTTGTCATTAGCGATCGATAGATATGATAATATGAATAAGAGAAAAAAGAATCTTCAAATTGCATTTCGTTACAGTCGAATAATTTTCTTTTTTTTTTGCTAACAGACGCCGTTACGTTTTTTTTCTCATTGATATATAATCAATGACCTTCTTTCTTACGGCCGAATCAATATGTATATTTTTTTACTATAATTTATTCAAGGTTGCAACTAATTAACGTTTACAAAGACGCAAAGAAGTGATGAGATGAGTTGACTTAACTGAAGTTTTTAGTTTCGAAAAAGAAAAGAAAAACATCGATCGGGAAATCTCATGGGTTTCACTTTGATTGATGGATTGTTGTTTTCTTTTTCAATTATGAAATATTAATCGAATTGAAAAGTCAAAATCATTTGAATAGACGTCAACGCCGATGATAGATTGTAGTTTATCTTGTAATGTAAACCAGAGGATGAGTCATACAGATATATTTTTTTTTGCTCTTGTGGTTATTCGATTGAAATTATCCTGTTTGTAAATAAATGAAAAAAAAGGACACAAAATATAAATAAAGCTATTCTATAATTCGCCTGAATGATATAAGTTTTTCTATTTTCGTTTCTTTCTCTCACTTGTGAACTACAAATATACGCAAAACACATACACTAAAATAATACGAATGAGAAGCAAGAATCATAAAATAATACTACGAAAAGAAAAAAGCAAAATTCAATGATAATAATCACTAGGTGTATTATAAGATCGTGAGAAAGAAAGAAACGAATGAAATAGAAAAAAGAAAAAGAGAGAAAAGATTTTTCAAATGTCCAATAGATGTAGATATTCACACATACAGACACATAAAGAAACGCGTCAACAAGAAAAACGTGAAAATGGAATCTGCGCAAAGTAGAATTGAACAAGAAAACGTACTTTTTTTTGTGGCGTAGAAAAGAAAATTAGTTTATTAGGTTTTAAAAAAGTGGTAAGCCACCACCTAAACCTCCACATCCACCAAATCCACCTGGTGGTGGGATACCACCACCGTAGGCAACGGTCATCATCGGTAAAGCTTGATACCCGAGATTGGCACCATAGCCACCTCCGAAGCCACCGGCTGGAAGACCACCGCCGAAACCACCAACTGGAAGACCACCTCCGAAACCACCCACTGGGAGACCACCTCCGAAGCCACCAACTGGAAGGCCACCTCCGAAGCCACCAGCTGGAAGACCACCTCCGAAACCACCCACTGGGAGACCACCTCCAAAACCGCCTCCGAAACCTCCGCCGAAACCAGCACATGGATTGGCAGCAGCAGCTGGTAATGGAGCAGCAACATAGATAACTGGACGCTTAGCACGTGCGCCGACTGTTGGAACGTAGTATTCAGTCCATTGGGTTACAGCCCATGGTTCTTGAATAACGGCTCCGGCTGTTGTATAGGTATAACCTGGACCACCATAACCAGCAAGTCCTGGTTGGCCTGCGTAACCATAACTAGGTCCATATCTAAATGAAATGAAATACTTGTTAAATAAGTAAACTTTACAGTGAACTCACGCGTTCAAATATGGATCTCCGTACAAAGCTTGATTTTTACTTTTGCTTCCACCCATTCTAAAAACAAGATTTGTACTTAAAAATCGTCTTATTGACAATACACGCGCAAGAGTGGATATAACTAACCTTTATGCAGTTTTTTTCGCACTTGTTATGGTCGTTGATCTATGTATAACTGATTGTAATATCTGACGAACACAAAAAAAGAGGACAATAAAGAAAGAGTAAGAGAAGAGGCAGGGAGAGAGAGAGAGGACATGCGCGCGCGCGAGAAAGAGAGAGAGGGAGAAAGGCAAAAAAAAAACGGGCGCAAATGAGCAATATTAATGTGAATATTATAAGATATATCTCTAGGTATATATGTGCATATATATCTACATGAATGAATATGTCTGTATTCAACAAAGAAAAAATCAAAAAAGAAGATAAATGTATGAAACGAGAATCTCTATTCGCTTTTTATCGTATCTATTTGAAAGCTGAATAAGTGATCGATTGATTGTGTGCGCAGTATTGTGTATCGAATGTAAAATATGCAAGCGTAAAAAACCGAGAGGAGAAAAAAAAGAGACACGAAAAGAGAGAGAATAAAACTAGTGTGAAAAAAAAACGAAAAAATCGATCGATACGAGCAAGGGTAAAAAAGACGACAGTGCGCGGTTACGTGGCATATACGTTGCGGTGTGAAGCAGTCAACCGTGGGATGCTCACCCCTCAACTTAGTTTGCATTCGCGATAAGTAGATGTAATACGAATAGATTGATAAAAAAAAATGACTATGTGAATGATTTCGTATGAATGAAAAGCAACGAGAAAAAGAAATATCTAAAGAAATCGTTCTTTAAATGTACTTTTTATAATGAAAAAACATGGAGAAAAAAAGTGTGAAATAAGTTATGGAGATCAACACTTTCTATTGCAATTCTATGCTTCAGAAGAATGTTATGCGTATTCAAAGCAGAAAAACGAATACTATCTCGACAAATTTTGTTCACTCAATTTTGTACCGAGTTTTCGACATTCTAAAAGCTTAATGACATAAACTAGAACGTAATGATTGCATCTTTCCATATAGATAAAACCGCATTTATATCAAACAAGCTTACAATAAGCAGATTTGCACTCGAAAATTAGTTTAAATTTAGATATAAAATATAGCTTTTTCTAAAAAATAATGACTAAACAGTACATTTCATTTATTTTATTTCAAATGATGATTGTATTTCGACCTTGAAATTATTGGGTTTATACCTCTTATGAATGAATAATGAGAAAACCACAAGAGTGATGACTGCTAATTATAAAATAAAACAATAATTTTCCCAATGAATATCTTTTTTTTTCTCCATCTCTCTCTCTCTCTCTCTCTCTCTCTTCATCTTTTTTTTGAGATAGATCAAAACATATTCGAGGATAGATCATTGCCGTAAATCATCAACAAAAAACAAACTCAAGGTTAATCGCGATATTTCAATCTATCTATTCTAACTACAGCTAATCATCTTTTTTTTTAATCAATGACAACGATACACGTCGATAGCGAATATAATTTTTTTTTCTCGTCGACCATGAATGTCTATTGTAGAAAAAGAGAGATTTATCTTTGTTCTCTCCAATAGGATATTGAATAAAACGGCCATGGTTAATAGTGAAAAACATGCGTTTTTTGTCTTTATATCATTACCATCATTAAACCTTCTTTTTTTTTGTACGCGTCATTGACTAGTGCACGGACGACTAGGCAATAAACATGATAAACCAATTGTATTTACCGATCAACGCCGTCCTCAAAATAAGGGCCAACCGTCGCCGCTTCTTTTCTCAGCAAAATAGTCTCTCTCTCTATTTTTTTCTCTCTCTTTTTCTCTCTTTTTTCTTATTATCGTCTAAGTAGTTAAGGTGAAACCGCTTACCTATAAAATCTGTAACATTTACGCTGTATCGATTACTTGAGATCGACAATCGTCGTAGTCGTCACTTGGATAAAAGTAAGTGAAGTGCACGAAATTACGGTTACGAAAAGCATCCCGATCTATATTTATCTATAGTCAAGATGCTACTAGTTTTATCATTGTAGAATCATCACATTAATCTGTTTATATTTTCTTTTAGGCACTCGATTCATATTATATTAATATATACAATATAAAATGGGAAGCGGTAAATCGAAAACTCCAGTTGGTGGCCTTCCAGGCTACGGAACAGGATACTATGATCCATATGGTGGATTAGAATATTATAGTGGCTATTATCCAACCGGTGGATACACTGGATACCTCACAACTGCTGTCGTTCCAGCTGCACCAATCGCACCAATTGGACCATCATATGGTCTTGCACCTAAAGTTCGTGCTATCTTCATCCCACAAGGTGGTGGCGCGTAAGACCATTGATTTAAAACAAAAGAAAATAGATGCTCTAAAGACAATTTCGTTTCTCATGTTTCTAGCGGTCTAGGCAATCCATGCTGCGCTTCAGGAGGTGGTTTCGGAGGTGGTTTCGGAGGCGGTCTTCCAGTTGGTGGATTCAGCGGTGGTAAGATAATTTTCAGTCTAAAAATATGAGAATGCAATTTTTGCTGTAACTCTTAGGTTATGGCGGCGGTTTACCATTGAGAATTTATTCGTATTTTGCGTCAACGCGTATGTGTCATATCATGGTGAAAATAAACCGACGCATCTTTTCTTTTTCTATTCTACGAGTATGAAATCATTGAAGTGTAACTGACGATTTGATATGTGAATAATCTATGGGCGGCGGCTTCGGCGGTTTATCTTCTTATGGCGGTGGTATGTATTCATTTTTGTAGCATCGCACACTGTAAAATGACGTGCTCTCTTTTAAGGTCTCGGAGGCGGTTACGGAGGCGGT
>Ga0209952_1001330_pt1 | contig 21407 bp, 17 predicted proteins | sample ThiBiot_750_biof_2_FD_183951 | JGI IMG/M metagenome (GOLD analysis project Ga0209952, IMG submission 183951) | Wastewater bioreactor microbial communities from Cape Town, South Africa - Thiocy_cont_750_biof (SPAdes) | ecosystem: Engineered > Bioreactor > Thiocyanate-remediating >...
ATCACCAACGAGACAATCAACAAACGCCTCCATCGAATACTCATGTATGTTGAAAACTGCTTTGCTTTTTGAATTGAACTAATTTTGTTTTACAAAACAAAACAATGGGCTCTCTCTTTTTCTTCACTTTGCATGTCTATTCATATGTGTGTGAGCTTATATAATCTTCACCTGTTTCTAGTCTAACGATAAAGATGAAAATCATGCAGCAACTGTTATTCAATCACATGTTCGTGGTTATTTAACACGTAAACAAACATATCATGACAAACAAGATCATAATGAACAACTAACCAAAAATGATTCTCAACGCCAATCACCTGATTTTAATAATCACAAACAAAATCATGAACAACATTCATCATCAAGAAACGAGGTGAATGCTTCTTTTGTTTTTCCTAATCATTGAACAGTAAAATTCACTTACTAAATACGCTTTTCAACGAGGAAATGAACAATCAACTAAAAGGATATTTACTAACAATTATCTACTTCTTATTTATCTCTCTGATTCGATTGACTTAACACTTAGCTCGGCGTTTTTCTTCTTCTTTTCTAATCAATCAAATACAAATTTCCTGTTTTTATTTTAGCGTCGTTATGACAATGATGATGACAACAATGTTTAAATCCAATTTCCTTCGACAATGTCTCTCAAAGACTTTCTTTTTTTAAAAGTTCTCTCTTCAATAAATATCAACTGATCAAACCAAATAAACATACACACATATTACAAGGCCATGCGAACCTATTGTGTATATAACTTTTCTTTTTCTCGCTTCTTTTTACCAATAATGATGATCTATCAAAAAATTGAGAAATGAATTTCTAATTTTCAAAACAAAACTAAACAAATTATGTTATTACATTTTATTTGTTCTTACTTTCTATATCTCTTTACCTTGCTTTTGCTTGCATTTTTTTTGTTATTTGAACACATTCTTTACTGTCATCATTATCATCTCAATAAATCGATACAGTAAATTATGACTCTGGAAGCTCAAAATCAAATACGTCGATCTTTTGATTGTTCTAAAATGGGTCATTATTATTTGTTCTGTTATCGTGTCGCATTGCTAATTAAGTACATTTTTTTAATGTTTATCATCACTAGACGTTGTGAAAAAGAAAGAGAAATAGATAAATAAATATTCGTAATTTGGTTGTTTAGTTTTTTATGCACATTTAATCTTTGCACTCGAGACAACACTGTCCTTTAAATAGCATCTTTTGTTTCTATTGTAAAACAACAATAAATAAATGGGTGCTTGTGGAAGTGCAGGATTGAAAATTAATTTCAATCGTCCAAATTTGTTTTATTTTGCTGGCGAAACAGTTCAAGGCGATGTGATACTTGAAAATTCAGAAGAGAAATTAGCAGTTGACGCAATTTATTTAGAATGTATCGGAGATGCAAGTATTCGTGTGACTAAAACACGTACAGTTACACAGAATGGATCTACAGGCATTAGAACTTATACAGTAACAGTCACGAAGACGATTATGAATATCCGTCGTTCTCTTGTTCAACCTCAAAATGGCCAAGTAATTCAAATCGTTAGATTTTTCAAGATTTTAGCTAAATTTCTTTATTTTAGAACGAAATAATTCTCTGTCGTGGTCAACATTCGTGGCCATTTCAATTTCAATTAGCACATGATCTACCTCCAACATTACGAGAAACTGAATCAAGTCATTCGTTTGTTAAATATTATGTTCGTGTTGTTATTGATAAACCATGGTATAAGCCAAATGCTCAACAGTGTTATAATATAACAATCTGTCCTCGGGTTAATATACTCTATACGCCGGGTGGGCAACAACCAGTTCCTTTTCAGAATCAAAATCGAGGTGAAATTCGTTTGCATGGATATCTTATACGAGGTGGAGTCGTACCCAGAGATAAAATCAGTTTACATATTGAAATTCAAAATCCAAAACAAGGATTTATTAAGAGAATCGAAGCAACACTTACTCAGCATCGAAAAATTGGACCACATGATGATACATCAATTGTTTTTCGAACAGATGTGCCTGATATACGTGATTTTAGTGCTGCAACTTTACAAAAAGCGTGCGATCTACCTATTCCCATTGCTGTTCTACCACCTACATACACACACTATATTCAATCAAATAATGGTCCATATGGTGTGGCTGTTAATTATACTTTAACACTGGATGTGAAAACACAAGGATTATTCTCGGATTTTGAAGTCACTTTTCCGGTAATTGTTGGTACTGAACCTATGCTTGTTCAACAACAACAAATGCAGCAACCACAACTACCAGAAGTTAATGTTCCTTTCGGAATGCCGATAGCAAGTGCACCAGTCATGGAATATGATGAACTACCACCAAGTTATGATTCTATAGCTACTACTGAAAAAGTGTAAAATCGTTCTGTTTTTTTTATATATAATTGTCGAATGATTCACATTCTACGAGAAAACATAATAAATCACTCTCTATTTTTGTTTCTATCCACAGTAATTCATAAGAATTTCAATATTAATTCCTGTAGCATACCTTGTACATCGTTGAACGATGATTTTAATTTTAAATAATTCATTTTGACTTGTTGAAATATTTACAAGCTGAATCATCGATTAAAAATGTTATTACACAGTTCAATCGAAATACCTTTGTATAGTATAAAATCTACTCAGTAACAGGTGTCGTTTATTATCTTCTATTTATATATATAAAGAAGAATGTCTGTCTGATCGCTATGCACTTGAAAACGGCATGATTATATGCAATGAAACTTTCTACGAATACTCTATACATCTAGAGCCCGGTCCACATAAACTTTTTTCACGAAAAAATGATTCAATATGATTTTTTTTGTTATGGTGTCGTATTACTAAGTGAATACTTTTTTCATGTTTATCATCATTACACAATGTGAAAGCGAAAGAGAAATAGATAAATAAATATTCGTACTTTGATTATTTAGTTTTTTTAATGCCGATGAGTAACTGCTGATAAGGTTGTCGTGTGTTAATATTTGAATCACAGTTGAGTTTTTAGTTTTTTATGCACATTTAATATTTGCACTCGAGACAACAGTTTCGTGTTACTTAACATTTTTTGTTTCTATTGTAAAACAAAAGTATACAAATGGGTGCTTCCGGAAGTGCAGGATTGAAAATTAATTTCAATCGTCCAAATTTGTTTTATTTTGCTGGCGAAACAGTTCAAGGCGATGTGATATTTGAAAGTTCCCAGGACAGATTAACAGTTGACGCAATTTATTTAGAATGTATCGGAGATGCAAGTTTTCGTGTGGAAAAAGAACGTACCGTAGAACGGAGTGGGCGTAGAGTAAGTGAAACTTATTCAGAAACGGTCACGCAGAAAATTATGCATATCCGTCTTCCTATTGCTCAACCCCAATATGGCCAAGTAATTCAAATCGTTAGATTTTTCAAAATTGTAGCTAAATTTCTTTATTTTAGAACGAAATTACTCTCTATCGTGGTCAACATTCGTGGCCATTTCAATTTCAATTATCAGATACTCTACCTCCAACATTGGCAGAAATTCGATCAAGTTCTTCGTCTGTTAGATATTATGTTCGTGTTGTTATTGATAAACCATGGTATAAACCAAATGCTCAACAGTATTATAATATAACAATCTTTCCTCGAGTTAATATACTCTATACGCCGGGTGGACAACAATCAGTTGCTTTTCAGAATCAAAATCGAGGTAAAATTCGTTTGCATGGATATCTTATACGAGGTGGAGTCGTACCCGGAGATAAAATCAGTCTACATATTGAAATTCAAAATCCAAAATATGGATTTATTAAGAGAATCGAAGCAACATTTACTCAACATCGACAAATCGGACCAAATAATGATACATCAATTATTTTTCGAACAGATGTGCCCGATATACGTGATTTTGGTGCTGCAAGTTTACAAAAAGCGTTCAATCTACCTCTTACCAGTGTTTGTCTACCACCTACATACACATACTATATGCAATCAAATAATGGTCCATATGGTGTGGTTGTTAATTATACTTTAACATTAGATGTGAAAACACGAGGATTATTCTCGGATTTTAAAGTCACTTTTCCGGTAATTGTTGGTACTGAACCTATGCTTGTTCAACAACAACAAATGCAGCAACCACCACTAGAAGTTAATGTTCCTTTCGAAATGCCGATCGCAAGTGCACCAGTCATGGAATATGATGAACTACCACCAAGTTATGATTCTATAGCTACCACTGAAAAAGTCTAAAATCGTTCTGTTTTTTTCATATATAATTGTCAAATGATTCACATTCTACGATAAAATATAATAAATCACTTGCTATTTTTGTTTCTATCCACAGTAATTCATAAGAATTTCAATATTACTTCCTGTAGCATACTTTGTGCATCATTCGATGATGATTTTAATTTTAAATAATTCATTTTGACTTGTTGAAATATTTACAAGCTGAATCATCGATTAAAAATGTTATTGCACAATTCAATTGAAATACTTTTCTATAGTATAAAATCTAATCACGAACAAACGTCGTTTATTATATGATATTGTTTTTAACTTAAATTATTACAAATGAATAACCATTGTCTTAAATGTAATGCTACTGACTCTTTAATTGGTATTACTAGTCGTGCATGTGGCAATAGTTATATTTCTTATCCAAGTGGGGAAGAATTAGATGGATATTTACCTAATATTCGAGGTCTTTGTGATTCTGATGGTTTAATGATTCAGATATGCATTCAATGTGGGCAACTTCATGGACTAGATTTAGTGAAAATGCGAGAACAATTATTAGCTGTAAAGCCTAACAATTAAATAGACTTGTCTTGTGAATGAAGATAGTTTTTGATATTACAAAAAAATAATTGAATCGAAATATCCAATCGAAAGCAAATTGTTTTTAATTTCTTTTTTCTGGACTATTGTTGTCCAAGAAAATGTTATACGCTGGTGCGCCGAATGTTTATGTTCGTGTTTCTGCATATCTTTCTTAGATTAACAGTATCATTGCAATTTTTCGACAATCGTACATTTTTATTTATATTTCTATATACAATCTCATGAATAAGATAAACGAAACAAAAAAAAATACATGTAAATTTCTTCGTAATCTCATCTGATCAATGTCTGAATACTCAAGACATTATTTTGAATTGCATTCGTTTAAGAATTAAGTCGGTAAATTAAATATGTTCGATCGTCTTGCCGGAAGACGAAACGATGGCGTACGATTTTCTTTGCCTGCTATCGAAGTCTAAACAAAATGAAATAGAAGAAAACAATATTCGATCAATCGAAAACAAACTTTTGGTTTTGCTGAATCAACTGATTCAATTGCTGGCGACATCGGTGTTAATTGTTCATGATTTAAAAACTTTTCAAAACGCATTCTCCATGGACTTTTCTCTCGTTTAGTCGTATTCGCTGGTGTTATTTGATTTTCCTAGAATACACATTTACAAAAAAAAACAAATTCTCTCGAAAAGAATGTCAATTCAACTAACAAATAACGACGTCGAACTCGTTGATTGATTGACTTTCGTTGGTGTATAATGTTTTTCTAAGCCTCTGCATGTCGTTGGCACAGTGGCTTTAAATGATGGAAGTGCACATTTGATTCCTGAATATTTTTCAGCATTATGCATCGAACGAATCGATGTACGACGTGGAACACTTGAAATACTTGCACCACATTCATTTGAACTAACTGAAATTGAATCATGTAATTTCGATTGAGATAAATTCGAGAATTTCTGTCGACGATCTAATTCGGTTTTAGTTAAATGTAAAGATGATGTTCGACGAACAGTTGCTGTCACTTGTGATGGTTTAACTGGTGTCAAGAATTGTTCGGAACGTTTGACAAGTGTTGTTAGATTACTTAAAAGCAAGAACACATATGATTTTTATTTTATTTCGATGAACTTTTTACTTGACCATATCTTGAAGTTCATTTTCGTTTGCAGCAGTCGATGTACTATTAGAAAGGATAAAAACAAACAATTCAAAATGGAAAGCATTAGTCTACTGTTTTGATTGTAAACGAGATGGCGGCTTTGGTAACGTTGGCAAAGGACGTATCGATGTTGTTGAATTGGTACTTTTTGTTGATATCGGTCGTGCAAAACTCATGATTCGAATGTTTCTCTGTTCGTTCGAATTATAATTCGAAGAAGAATAGGTCTTTGTCTGTTCGCGGGCTAAGAGCAGAAAATAAGTTACTATTGAAAAATGATATTTTAAGTTTAATGAGAATATTTATTTGAAATTTTGTACATAAAAAGAAGTAATAAAATGATTTCAATTCTCATCGGATGTTTATCACACTGGAGAGGGCGCTATTCATCGTTGTAGTCTCACTATCCGACAGCAATTAATAGGATTTGATTTTTTCGTTTGTTTTATCTGTTGAAGTTGTTCATCAATAAGCGATTCTAATTTTTGAATTTCAATGAATGTTATCTTTTCTTGAAAGTATTTTAAATTTTCTTCCGTTGAATTTTGTTTTATCAATTTATTCAGTTCAATTAATTGTTCGCCATTGATTTCAGTGAAAATTCTTGATATCGACGAGAGATTCTTAACTTTCAGCCATTGTTCAACATCATTCGATGTCCATTGATCAATAAATTTCGATGAGAAATCCAACGATATCGAACTATTTCGTAGACTTTGTGGTTGATGACGTATTACAAGTGAATCGAGAACAGTTGTATGCGGATGTTTCAATTCATTTAGTAGGATTTCAATTGATTGTGAATATGATGAATGAGTGAAATCAATTGAAAATAGATTTCCAATAAGTATCGAAATCCATCCGTCAGGTCGATAGAATTCATCGATAAGAATCGGAATGATTTTGATTTGTTTTTCATGTGCAAATTGAGCTTGTAAACGGCAGAAATAATTTTGTTTGTAATTTTCACTTAAACAAAGAATAAGAAAATGCGAATGTTGAATAGCTTCGAGAATTTGTCGATGAAATTGTTTAGGATTGAGATCGATTGCTACACGATATTGTCGATCGATAAGATCGATATATAATTGTTTCGAAAATTGTTTATCTTTCAATGAATAACTAAGAAAAATATCGTAATGATTTTGTTGATTTAATTGTTGAATTGTTGATTGAATATGATTTTCATTGATATTCCATTGAATAGCTGAAATAATCATTTGTAATTTTTCATTTGTCGATGAAATTTGTTGGCATTGTTGTCGAAAGATTTGATTTTCATTGAGTTCGTTTCGAATATTTTGATTAAATGATAATGAAAAAAGTAGTTCATAGACAGTCAAATAATGATCAGCTAATTCGATTAAATATTTTAACAGATTGAAATCGTAAATTATTTGTTTAATAAAATCATATTGTGAAATTTCGAGAAGATCTTTAAGTAGACTATCGATTTGTATTGATTTCTGTTGAAGAATTTGAAAAGTAATTCGAAAATATGTTTCTGTTGAATTTAAATTTTGAAAATCATTTTCTGAAAGGATTTTATATTGAAGATAATAACTTAATAGAATAATTTGATTATTCTTCGTTTGACTCAATAATCGAAGTTTATCAGCGAAAGTTTTTTTTAAACGAAAAAATTGTTTCATATTTGGAAATTGAATTATATATTTAAATAATTCAAGTAAATTGATTGTTAAAATTGTTTGATCATTTTCATAATAAATTCGAATATGTTCGAGAACTATTTGCTGATTAAATATCGATATTAATGCATCGAGATAAACGAATATTGTTCGATTCGATGGTGTAAATAATTGTAGGCTACGATCATCAAAACCTATCCATTGATGACAAACATTGACTAATGAAATTAAATGTGTTAAACAGCCGAATAGTTCATCAGTCCATGATGATCTTGATTGACTATGAAGAAGAAGAAGATTTGTATAATCGTCAGCAATATATTCGAGTATCTGTTGACCATTATAAAGATAATTATCGGGCTTTGATGAAACGTATTCTGTTAGAATAAATAACGAAATTTTTATATAGAATTGTTCTTTGAATGAAATCGATGGCGATGAAATTTTCAATTCATTGATATAATCAGAAAATTGTTCGTTCATAATTATTTCCGAGATTATACGTTGAGTTAAATAATTAATCAATGAATTTGTTCGCAATTGATTATGTTCATGAATAAGCAAAGCTAAATTATAGAACCAAATATTGACAATCGAGAGAAATCGATCTGTATCTTTGTCATGTCTATTGATTTGCTCGAAAATTTGATCGATATACTCATTGTCAACAGGCAGAAGTAGAGTTTGTTTTGTATGAATATTAGTTGATGAAAAAATTAATTTCTGATTAAAAATTGCTAGTTGAGAAAATAAACGAACATATTCCTGTCCATCATCAGCCCATACACGAGAATCTTTACTAAGAACATTCCAAGTCCAATGTTCGAGTTCGAGAATTGATTCAAAATGATTGAGAAGAATATTCTCGAAAATGTCATCGGTTACTTGTTGAAAACAAATTGTTAATTGAGAAAGAATTTGATTAGTTGGTGATTTAACTACGAACGGTATAAGTTGATCGAGTAGATTATTTTTCATTTTGTTTTCGATCAAACGAGTCTCGATACTCTTTTATTTATTTGATTTATTTATATTTATTTCTTCGATTATTCAAATGGAAAATATTGATTTAATTTGCTTTAAGAAAAGAAAAATTCAAAATACGTATATTCATATTTAAATCAGAACGATAATTTACATTAGAAAAATAAAAATATTCTTTTCTTTTTTGCTAAATAATTCATATGAAAAAAAAACTTACTCATCCTTGAAAATTAGAAAGTAAACGTTCATTCGTCCTCTCATCTTGCTGATTTATTTAAAATTAACTTTGTAAAGTAAATTATATTGCTCAACTAATCTTGTCATCATCGAAATAATCACGCATCAGCTTAATAAAAAAAAAGAAGAAGAGTGATGACTATTAGCTTTATTAGAAAGCAAAAGTCGAATATTTAAGTACATTTGATTTCGTTTTCAGTTCATTTATTTCAATTTTTTTCGCTGTTGTTTGCTATGAATTGAGACGGAAATGTGTCGAATCTATTTTAGATGATTTTTAGATAATACAATTCATCTAAAGAATATATGAGATTGACAATATGAAATTAAATCAGCTTACATATTGTCTCCTTCCTGTTTATGACTTCATTTGCAATTTATCCCTGACTGTTTCTTTTTTTCTTTGGTATTTTTCATTATGAAATAAAAAGAAAGAAATGGAAACGAGACGATATGTAAGTAGAAAAACGAGAAGAAGAAGAAAGAAGACGACGATGGCGAAGAAACTTTTAATTATAAAAATTACATTTTCCCCTCATTATCAGTCGCCTTTTTTTTCTTTATTCTAACATACAATCCATTTTTTTCATTGTTTTTGACAGTTTCATCAACGACATGCAAAGGTATTTTCTAAAAGAGACGAGCTTTTTCTTCTCCATCAGACAATCTGAACATTCAATTAGACATCGACAACTCGAAGGCATTTTCTAAGCCTAGATTTTTTTTTGTTCTTAGATTACTTGCATAGAATAAATTCGAATTAAAAAAAACGAGAAAGAAGAAAAATCTCTTGATTCCTTTTTTTTCTCCTTCGTTCTTTTCATATATCGTTGTTGTTGTTGTTGACCATTTTTCCTCGATAAATATCGTCAAGATTTGCAAATGAAACAAGAAACATTGAACATTCTTCTCTAGTAGTCATTGATGAGACTAATTCGATTAAAGCATCCTGCTTGGTTTTTTTTCTTTATCCCGTTAATATTCTTTCGCATCTGTCGGCAATGTTCACACATCGTATTTTGTCTCTTGTGCGAACATAAAAAAAATTTTCAATTGAATTACATTTGTAACATACATTCACAGTCGCATCGTTGTTATTATTATTATCATCACCATCGTCTCCGAAATGCAAGACATTCCCAAACCATTTTTCATCCGTCTTGAATGTATATGATGAGAGAGAGAAGGAGAAAAATTCAAGAGACAAGCATACGCACATATATTAGAAAAAAACGAAGAAGATGATGATGAGGGAAGAAAAGACAAAATACATCTCATTTATCTTCTATTTGCTTATTCATTTTAAAAATCTATTAACAGATTTGCAGATGTCAATGGAAAATGTACTATTACTTGTTGGGGAATAGATGAGAGAGAAGGAGAGACAAGAAGAAAAAAAGAGAGACTAACAAAAGAGAAACACTGTTAATTATGCTGATGATGATGACGAAAAATGAGAAGAGATATATAGAGAGTAAAGAAGATAATTCTTTGTCTTGTTTTTTCTCCTTCTTGTTCTCTTCTTTTTCTTCTTCTTCTTGAGAGTCCCCTTTGGCGGAAGATGAAAATCTCAGAATTCATGCTCGTCAAACTAGTTCACTGAAATGAGAACGCGTCGTTCTTACCACTTTTTTCCTTTTTTTTTCTCCCTCTCGATGCGATTCTCAGTTTATTATAGTGAGAAACGCACAGAAAAAGATAAAGCAAACGAGAAACTCCGAAAGAGAGAAAGAGGAAAAATGCGAGTTGTGCGTAAAACAGGCAAAAAGGCTCATGCGAACAAATGTCTTATTAAATAGAATGAAACAGCATTGCAGTTACGGAAAAGACGACGGGAAAAGAAGAGCCGCTACGAAGAAGAGAGAAAAAAACAGACTGAAAAAAAATTTTATTACAGATAGAGCATAACCGTTGTGTATATTTTACAAGAACTTTATTCATTTACGCACACACGCACACACATATATTATCATTATCTACACCTATTGTGAGTATATGAAGGGCAAAGATGAATAGAGTCGTCATATTGTTTATCAAAGTTAACAAAAAGCTTAGTTACTTTGTTAGAGCAGGAAAAAAACGAGAAAAATCGGAGAACATGTCAAGTACACTCTGAAATAAATGAGATCCTATCGGATGACCGAACATGAGCGATTTATAGAGAGAGAGTGGAAGAAATACATTTTTTTTAAAACTCTTTTCCTTGCCTAAATCCAACAATTTTTTACTCAGCTTTTTTCCTACGTCTGCTTTTTTCTTGTTCTCATATTTACTCTCTTATTTTCTACTATTTATTTATTCTCTTCTTGAACGATTTAGTTTGATTATTAAATATCATTTCTTTCTTTTTCTTTTCGTTTAAATAACAGAAGAAGAAAAAAACACCGACGTCAATCAAAATTAATAAGATCTGAAATTCGAATTATTCGTAATCGAGCTAATTATATTCGATTTCTCTTTTCTTATTAGTAAATTCCGAAACAATAGAATAGAAAATTTTCTATAGAGGAAAAACTATTTTTTATCTTCTTCTTCTTCTGCTTGTTCTTCTCCTTCGTTTTTTTTCTTTCTTTTGCTAAAGAAAAGAGAATTAGTAAATATATATTGACTAAAATATAACAAATTATGAAAATTATATATTCACCTGATATTTCATCTCGTCAACTAATCACGATGGCTCGTTCTTCTCCGACTATATACTTCTTCTTTCTCAGTTGTTTTTTTTCTTTATAAGAAAGAAAACATCTTATTAGTTAGATAATGTCAAGGATGAGTGCAGTCTTCTGTGAGATATTCTTTTTTTTTTTATAGAATTTGTTCTCTTTCAATCTGTCTTTTAGTTTAATGAACGTTTCTTTTTATGTTAAAATACGTCGACAATCTGCATTGACATATAGTAAACAAATAACATGTATTCTAATCGTTCTAAAACAAGTAAATGTGACTTTTCCTAACTAATACTAATGACTTATCATGAGACTGATTATCATTAACATGATAAAGAAAAAAAGAATGATCATGATATGTGTGTGTGTGTCTATGCGTATTTAGCTTCTGTACGATCTAGTTGCACTCATTATTTATGATTTAAAGAGAGTATCATATCTCTTTCTTTTTTTTGTTTTCTCATTGATATACCGATTTATTTCTTTTTCTGTCGTTTTTTTCTTTGGTGCATCATCACTATAGGAGGATGACAACAAATAACAAGAATAATCGTAGCAACAAGAGCGATTCGCCGCCATCACCGTCGTTGGTTCTTTCGTTTAATCATCATCGCTTTGTCTCGTTCGGGCCCGCCGCTTCTTCGGTCGTCGACGTTGCTGCTATCGTCTTCTCGTCGTTTTCATCGTTCTCAATATTACAGTTATAGCAATCCTACAACTTCTATTCTTTCTGACATTCACGATTCCTATCTGCCTCTGCTTTATATTTTTCTTCAAAACACACATACACACGTACATACAAGACAATACATACAAGAAAGAACACTTATCATCAATCTTCTCTACTCGAAAATCAACGTGAATATCTCTGTACTATTCTACTGATGTCTATCAGTTGGACAAATACTTTTCTTTCTTTCGTTTGTCAATCTTATTCAACGACAAGTGTGAACTTGTAAACATACATATCTTAACAATAATCATTATCCAAATATCATCGATCGATTATGGGTTGTAGTCAAGCGAAAATCGAACCCGAAACTCTCACACCTGATGATGCACGAATCATCAGAGAAACATGGAAAATGGTAGGCAGAGAAGCCTATGGTGAATATGGCCAACGGCTAATGCTCAGGTAAATTTAATTCAAAGAAAAAAAACTAAAACTAAATAGATTATTAGTTTTGAAGAAAAAAAAAGTTAGATCCAAAGAGCTTTCATATGATCTTTCTTTCTCTTTCTCTCTCTTTTCTTTCATACAATACTTGCATAGATTTCTATCTAAGAGTAGACAATAGCGAACAGAATGGATGAATGGTTCTTTGTATAAACCGTCATAAAGAAGGAACTTGAATGCATTAATACATTCATCTTCGTTATGTTTTTTTTTTACTTTTTTTTTCTTCTATATCTTTTTCAGTCTTGTCATTATGATATCTAAAAATGAAAGTAATGCCATTCACTATCGTCATTAATAAATTGAAGATATAGAGAAAAAAAAACGAAGAAGAAGGAGACGAAAGCAACTTCTATATTAATAATAATAATAGTATTAACAAGAAGAAAAAACTGATTTATGTCAAACACGCGACATATGCTCGCGCGCATGTCAATGAAATGTTCAATCGGCTTCGTCTCGGTTGTTTCTCTTTCTACATATTTGCTATTCCATTCTTCCTAATAATGAAAAGGAAATCGTTAATAGTTTGATATGCCGAGTACTTTAAGATTTATTCAGTCTCTTTCAATCTATTTGCATAGTACTTGTCACATCGAATAATACGGGCAGTTTTCAATCGAAAATGTTCTCTTTGATTCAGCTAATTCGATTGATTTATCTGAGAATTGATCGATATTTATCAATATATGTCGATACACATGTACTGTGTGTTATCTATATTTAAACCTAGATAATCAATTGACGTATACGTCATGTACAACAGCTGGAAATTAATATCATGCAGATTCATTCGTACTTTGCGTGTTATCGAACAGACGTAGATTTTTTTATCATTTCCTCTGTTTCTCTTACGTTTCGAAAGTCTTCTTTATTATAAGACAAATAATAGAACTAAAGAAATAGAGAAAGAGAGATAGCAATGATAAAAAGGAAATAGCAACCTAACAAACGTAAACACAGAGGAAAACGATTATATATTAAAAATTCTAATTGATCCATATGATCATGAGATCTGAGTAGAAAATCAAAGGTCAATCATTTGTTGCCTGGAGTGCCAGAACAACTATGGCAAATAGATTTGATTTTAATCTATTTATTTGTTTTCTATGTAGGATTTTCCAAAAATACCCAGATATAAAATCACTTTGGCAGAATCCCCGTATTGCAAATAATGCTGCGACAACTGCAGGTGGCGATGATGCAGATGCTCCTAACACAGCCAATCGCTGGAAAATGGACCTACGAAATCATGGTTCGAAATTTTTCAATTCCCTCGATGATCTAATCAGTGTTGTTGACAAACCTGAAGAACTATTTAAAATGCTACATGATATCGGCCTTAAACATAAAGGTTACGAAGTTAAACCAGAACATATTCAAGTAATTCAAATACAGATTTCATTCAAATTAAAAAAAACATTCTTCTTCTTTGTGTGTTCATAGGCTATTGTCGATGGTCTCAATCATACAATGGAATTTGGTTTAAAAGAAAAATGGACAGATACTCGACAGAAATCCTTTGGACGATTAATAAATATTATTGTCGCGCGTACCAATCGAGCGTTGTCTGGTGACGAAAAATGACGTCTTCTTCTTCTTCTTTTTCTCGATCACGCTCGTTCATTAATCTCTGAATGCTACTGGCCTCTCCGTCCGCTTGTTACGTTTCCTTTTTGAAATTCTTGCAACTTAGACCCTTTCCCTGCAAAAACAAAAGGATCTTATCCTCATTCGCAATGACTCTCACGTCCGGTGATAAAAATCAGACAACAAACAACAAGAAAAGATCCTTTGTAAACAATCGAACATTCAATATGTCATCAGCATCGTTATAGGCAAGAAAATAACCTGCTGGTCGGGTTGACATCCACTCCTTGCACATTTCCGTTCGTAGTGATGTAAAAAATGAAAACCATGTGTATTCTGTCAAATTTTCGATAAATCAAGGTAAGATAAAGAAAGAATAAAAAAGTCATGAAACCTAAATAATGCTTCCAATTCATTCTGTGGTTGCTATTTGCCAAGCAAGAATATACAGAGAGAGAGAGAGAGAAAAGAAATTGGCAAATGTAGAGACAACTTTGCTCCAGTTTTTTTTCAACCATTTGATATTTGCTTTGTGTAATTATAAAACGTCTTCTTGTTCTTTTCTTTTTCTCTCTTTTTCGCTTCTGTATTATTTCGACCATCAATTGTTAATCAGATTAATAAAAAAATAACAATGATGTCAACAATAATGAATAAACAAACAAAAAACAATTGTAAGTTTATTCACAATTTTCTTTTCGAGATTACTTTCGACTATTCTTCTTTCAAAAAGAAAAATATTTGAAAAGACTCTTTTTTTTAGATAATCCAATGGTAAATATGTCAACTAGTAATAATACGACGCCACGTTCAACAACAGCAGCAGCAGCAGCAGCAGCAAACACATCTCAGCATCATTACATTCCAACAACAACAGCAACTATTCCTGTTATTCGTTCGACAATCGATGATTTTCGTGAAATCATTCGTGAACAATCATTTATTCTACCGAATAATTCCTCGTCATCAACAACAACAACATCAACAACAACGACAATGTCTGATCAAGTACCAATTAAAAAATATCCACCATTACCTGACATTTCCGTGCCATCATCGATGAATTCATCCTCGAATCGTTTCTTTCGTACCGAAGCTACTCTACAAAATTCACAAATCAATCCACCCAAAAAACAAATTTTCAATCATTTTGCTCCGACACAACGGCAACATTTGCCTGCACTTAATAAACGTCCCATCCTACCGACAATGTCAAATGTTATGGATCTCGATGAAGATCTTCCACAATGTAGTACAACTATTGCACATCGTGCAGCAACATATACATCACCTGGTGATCGTGTTGTGTCGCCGATAAAACGTCCATCGGCACCCTCACCACCAGCAAGTGCACAAATCAAACGATTTGGTCAACATGCATTTGTCTACGGCGATGAAGAACAAGATGAAGAAGACGAAGAAGATGAAGAAAATTGTTCGATGTACGACGATGAAGATAGTCGGTTATTTAACGATCAATTCTCTCGTTACCATCATCAACAACAACAACAACAGCCAATGAGTATGGTCTATCGTCGAATTGATCATTATAATACAATGACAAATCGGTATACAAATCACCATGAAAGACAAAATACATTGATTCTCGATGATGAACCTACGCATCCACTCGATTCAATTGATCTCGAATCATAAAACGGCCAAGCAAACGAATAAACAATTTCTTTTCTTTTCTTTTTTTTTGAAAATAAATATATTCTATGTTAGAGTAAAAAAACAACACATCATTAAATTTCAGTATTGTTTTAATCGATTTCTCTCAGTTAGATCGCATGATTCCCTACTGCGTGTTTGTTGGTCGATATATATATATACACGAACGTTTTTTTCTAGTAAATCAACTCAATTGACAATGGTAAAACTTCGAATGTACCTGCTTCTATTTTGTAGGTTATTGATTGATTTTTCTTTTGCACGACCTCGAATCGAATCGTTTTTGTTGTTGTATTTATTCGTTAGGTCTAATTTCATATGTGAATAGTTTATTTTGTTATGTATGTAGTGGATGTAATGATCCATTTCAAGTCGGTTCATTAATTGGGCAATATTATCCTGACAATTCCGGATATTATTGTCGAGTAACATTGTTGTTGAAGTCGAACAAAAATTTGAAGTTGTATTTTTTTTTCTTTCGTGAAAAAATTAGAAAACATCATCGTCGAATGTTGTGACGCGTGATGCATCGACAAGTTGTACTCAGAGTGGTTCATCAGGTAATGGTCAATGGTGTTGTCAAACAGATGTTTGTAATCATGGAATTTATATGCATTCATCTGCAAATATGTTTTTGATTTTATTTATTCATATTTTTATTTCCTTGAGAAAATAAAAGGTCAAGTATACGTATATTATTGTGTGAAAAATTTGTCTTTAGTTTTTTCATATTCATTCAATCGCCATTTTCCATATTTAACATAATCGAATTTTTTCATTGCTTCAGTATTTAATAAAGCTTCAATAAATGCCCATAATGACCAATAGAGATGCAAGATTGGACGTAAACGATCGCCTAGATTGCACAATTCATCGATCGAAAGTGTTCGTTCGAATTTATCATTGAGAAATATTGCATGTCGAAGATAAACTTCGAGCCATTTTCGTTGTTGTTCACGCGATGGATAAGCGCTGTCAAAATCAGGTTGTTCAGTTTCAAAACCTGCATATTCAAGAAAATAATTAAATACATCGTATAACCAAAAGTTTCTCGAACAATGTTCGAAATCGATCAACGAAAGTTTATTTTCATTTTCATCGACTAGGAAATTCAATGTTTGAGTGTCATTATGACAATTGACAATTGTCAATTTTGGCCATGGAGAGTTTTCATTTGTTAAAACTTGTTCGATTCGATCAATATCTTCGTTAATTTTCGACCAAGGAATATCATTTAAAAATGGACATGCCGAAAGTTTTATACGTTTATACAGTTCGTTGTTGACCCCACTTAATAAATTAATATAATGACGAAGTTTTTCTACTAATTGACTTCGTTGATTCGCAATAACCAATGGAACTGAATGAAATTCTGCTAATGTACGAGCGATTAATAGGCTAAAACACAAAATAAAAAGTCTATTTTCGTTTGTAATCGAAATCTACGCTTTTTCTGTATCGCCATGTTGAATCGGCGTACCGGGCACATATTTGTAAACAAATCCATTTTTGAATGTAACGACAATAGCTGGTGCCATATGAAATTTAGCGAGTTGAATCATAAGATCGATTTCGGCTTTACGATCGACGATGAGATCAGAATTTTTCCCGTAGATTTTAACGATAATACCATGATCATCGGATGAACGTAGGGCAAATAAATGATTTGAAAGACCATCGGTTAATTGTTGAATTTTTAAAATCGATTTGTATTTCAATGAATTAATGACGAATGTTTGAATATCATTTTCATCGCAGTTTAATTCAACGTTTTCATAGGGAATCGATGACAACATGATCGATTTCTTTTGTGTTTTCTTTCTTTTTATATTTACATGTCGAGTTCGAGAAGAATCACGTGTTTTTTTTCTCATATGGAGAACGAATAAAATATAAGAGGTTATCCAGTACTCTTTCTTGAAAATTAAAAAACAAACGTTCAGTTCATAATAAACCAATGGCATTGAGTAAAGTTTACTTTTCATTTAAAAATAACTATTTTTTGTTGGTTTCGTTGGGTGATATATAAAAACTCAAATGATTGCAGAGAAGAAATTCATTTTTTTTGTGAAATAATGGCTAATTTATCTACAATTACTTTCATTTGCTTACTTCTCTTCGGTAATTGATATGGAGACGATTGATGAGAGACATTTCTCTATTTTAGTTTCAATTCAACGAATGGGTGCTCTTCGATGTTATTCCTGTATATCTTGTTCTCAACCATTCAGTGCTTCGAGTGCAGCGATAGTGACGAATACTACGGCGGGTTTATATTGTCGAGTAATTTAGTTATTTTTTTAAAATTATTACATTGTTTTTGTTTAGAAAATCACCGCATTATCTGTTGATAGTCGAGATATAACCGATACATGCACGCCAACCAATGTCTTTGGCAATGGTCAATGGTGTTGTCAAACTGATTTATGTAATCATACGAACAAACTTTTCTCATCGATTTTCTTCGTTTTCATTTTCACTGCTATAATTTTTATACAAAAGTAGACATTTTAATTTGAGTTGCTTTTTTTTCTCATTAATCAGGCAAATAATATGTATAATCAACTTTTTCTTCTAAATACATTATTATCATCATCGACTTAATGATTTACCATTTAATAATTGGAATGAAACGAGTCTAGTTTGCGTTCCACGCACAGATCGAATCAGTATTTAAAACTTGTTTTTGGTTGTTTAACTATTTATAACATTCGTTCAACACGTACATTGAGCACATTGGGAATACCGTATTTGGTATCAATGTCATTATATAATTTCATTTTTTTCTTCACGTTCTTTCCATACAAATCTATCGAGAACAGTTTCTGAAAATTTTTAAATGTCGAAAACATCAAATATATTCACAGTAGATGAAAGAGAGAAGAATTTATAAATAATTAAATTGATTTATATACCTTGAAGAAAATGACAGATGACAGTTTTTCAACAGGTGAACGTCTGATATATTTTGTTCTACAGAAGCATAATGAGCACGTTCTATAGTAACATGTTTTTAATAAGCGGTTATCTTCAACCGATACAATTTGTTCTTGGAATTTTGGCGAATATGTTCAGCATATGGATATTCTGTTCTCGACCGTTTCGAACATCAGCATGTGCACAATATTTTCTTGCTTATACAATTTTTAATATGATGTATGCATCTTCAGCAAGTTCAGCACAATTTCTACGTCTATTTCATATCGAATGGTCGAATGGTCCAATTCGTTGTTATGTATTAAATTTTATCTTACTCTATCCAACAGTAGCATCACGAGTTATGCTCGTATTTGCAACTTTTGATCGTTGCTGTTCAAGTTCAGCATCACTTCGACTTCGATCGATTAGTACAGTAAAAATAGCAAGAATTGTCATTATTACAGTAACAATTCTCGTGTTTATCGATTTGAGTCCAGTATTTGTAATTTATTATTGGAATGAAACGAATCAAATATGTGCTACATATACCGATCGAATTAGTAATACATTCTTTTTCATACAAGTCATACTCTATTATATTCTCGGACCAGTACTCATACTTCTTTTCGGTGGTTTAACTGTTTACAATATTCGTAAATACAAAGTTCATGTTCAGAATAATCGTCGAACTGAAGGTCAATTAGCTCGAATGTTATTGACACAAATAGCAATTCATATAATTCTAACTGTTCCATTTGGTGTTGTTTATTTTATGCAAGCACTTGATCCATCAATACGTACATTGAATATGTTAGCTATTCGTTATCTACTTGCGATTTTCTATCAATGCGATTTTTTCATTGCATTTTTTCTCTATGTTCTCACTGGGAAAGTTTATCGAAGACAGTTTTTCAAAATTTTTACGCATCGAAATCGACAAGTTAGCCCACGATAGATTGCTTGACGTAATTTTTTTCTTTCTCTCTTTTTTCTTCCTTTTTTTCCTCTCCTTGGTAATGTTCGTTGTTTATGGTTGAATGATTATATCATTATTAGCAAAATCACAATTCAACCTTAGAGTCCATTTTTCAAATATGAGTCTTGCTCAGACGGTCGTGTTTGTTTGCTTTATTGTAGTTCGTAAGTTAAATCAAGGGAAACAAATAATTGTTGTTTTCTTTTTCATGTCTAGTTTCATATCAATATGCGAATGGATTAACATGCTTTGAATGTTCTGATTGCGGTGATCCTTTCGATACCAATATTGCTAATAGAACAATTACTATCACGCAAACCAATGGAACAGATATATTTTGTAGAGTAAGTTTAATTTCTCTTTTGTTTTTCTTTTTTTTTTCTTATTTACTAAACTCTTTCATAGAAAGTTAAAGGAGCGAATATTATCGATCGAAATATAACCGATAAATGTGAACAAATAACACCGTCGGGCAGTGGAAATGGTATCTGGTGTTGTAATACCGATTATTGCAATCATACAAATGAATTTTATTCAAAGAATACATTCGTTTGGATTTGGATCATAGGCATTGTCGGAAAATGTATTTGGTCATAAGCAAAAGCAAAAGCAATATAATTATTTAGATATCAAATTCAGCAAAATTTTTCTGTTTACTAATTGTCTTTTTAATGTCTTTGAATTGTTTTTGTATTTCACGAACTAGTTTTCCTTGTGCACGTCCTTCGTCTCGATCAGCCTTCTGTGCTGTTTGAAGACCTTCGAAAAATTCTTCACAATTAGTTTTTAATAAATCTTGATTTGCTGAATCTTTAAAAAAACGAAGAAAATTCGGTGATTGTTTTTGTAGAATCGGTGCATATGTTGTATTTGCTTCGAGTTTGCCGATTAATTCAATTGTTTGTTTGAGATACTCTTGAGCAGCATCCATATTTGAACATATTTTATCGGCTTTTCGATCGAAATGTTTAAAATTGAAATCAGGACGAGGACGAGGTCGACCTTTACCACCACCACCGCCACCACCAATGGTCAGATCAATGATCAGACAAATCTTTGAAACAGAAGAACAAAACGCACTCTGAGATTAAGACTATATGAGAAAAAAAATTTACCGTAAAAACAACGAGTAGTTTGCGCATATTTGACTGTTACTGCATCTGTTTTTAGTCGTGTGCATATATACGTATATGGTTGTTTTTTTAATAAAAGAAAATCAATATTGTTCAAATCTGTCAGAGAACAAAATAGAACATTCTATCTAGGTGAATATTTATTTTCATTGACAAGCATGCAGATGGTAGTTATTTAGACAATGTTTTTTTTTCCATTTTATTATTTTTATCAAAGGAAAAACAAGATGAATGATGATTTCTTTATTTATTGGTCATCGACATCAGTAGGTCCTTGACTTCCAGTTGCGTTGCGTGCGACTTGATTAAATTGTTGTTGAATTTTACGAGCTAAGAGTTGTGTAGCAAAAACAGCATTTCTATCAGCACGTTGTGCAACCTTGAGATTACTGACAAAACCCGTACAATTACTTAATAATAATGCTTGATTAGTAC
>Ga0209952_1001333_pt1 | contig 21386 bp, 20 predicted proteins | sample ThiBiot_750_biof_2_FD_183951 | JGI IMG/M metagenome (GOLD analysis project Ga0209952, IMG submission 183951) | Wastewater bioreactor microbial communities from Cape Town, South Africa - Thiocy_cont_750_biof (SPAdes) | ecosystem: Engineered > Bioreactor > Thiocyanate-remediating >...
GCGGATACCCGGAGATACATATTCTCCCGGATTGATGAAAGTAGCGTCGATGATGCCCTCGAAATCGGCTCGGATCTGACGGTGTGAGAGATCGACGCTTTGTTCCTTGCGCTTGGCGACGATCCCTTCCTTCTGGGCTTCAAGCGTCGCGATCTGCCGATCCAGAACCGCGATCTGCGCTTGATCCGATCGGGTTACCGCGAGATTGGCCGTGGCGGTTACGATGGCTGCTGCGGCTACGCGCTCCTGTTGCTCGGCTGTCGCCAGCGCCGCGCGGGCATTCTCCAGATCGTTCTCAGTCATGACATTGCTCTTGGCAAGGCTGCTGACGCGCTGGAAATGACCACGAGCATTGCTCAGAGCAGCCTCACTCGCGGCATGACTGGCCTCGGCCGCCTTGATCTGGCTCTCACCGGCTTGCGTCTTCGCGCCGATCTGGGCGCGGACCATATCCTGTTGCGCGCGTAACTGGCTCTGCTGGGCGCTAAGTGCTGCGATTTGGGAATCCAGGGCCTGTAGTTCGAGTCTTGCCTCGGCGTCGTCGATGCTTGCCAGTAGCTGGCCTTTTCGGACCGTCTCGCCGGCGACAATGGGTAGGCTGGTTACGCGCCCGCTGACTTCGCTGCTCACGGTCACGAGTGTCGCGGCAATCCTGGAATCGTCGGTGTAGACGTGTGACCATCGTTCGCTCAGCCAGCGGGTGGCGAGGAGACCTACAACGAGGATGACGATGGCCGCCAAGCTGAAGCGCAATCTGCGGGAACGGAGGAAAGATGCGCCCGCCTTCTCCGCAGCTACATCGGCTCCGACTCCTGAAGCGGCAGTCTCTTCTCCTTTCCGTAGATCGATGATCTTTTCCACGTCACGGTTTCTCGAGGGTTTCGCCAATCATTTTGAGGACCTCCCAGGCCGTCTGAAGATCTGCCGCCGGCAAGCGCTCGGTCAGTTCGCGGCGCAACTCTGCGGAAATCATCGAGATCTTCTCGATCATCGGCCGAGCGGCGGTCGACAGGTGGATTTCCTTGACCCGCCTGTCAGCGACAGATTCACGGCGCTCGACAAGGTTCTGCCGTTCCAGGTTGTCCAAAACTCGAACAAGGGTCGGTCCTTCGATGCCAACCCGCTGGGCAAGTTCACGCTGCGAGAGCGGACCGGCGCGCGAGAGTTGAAGAAGCACGATCCAGCGCGTTTGGGTAAGACCCGTCTCCCTCAGTCTTTCATCCAGACGTGTCCGCCACCAACGGCTAACACGGCCGAGTTCCATCGCAAATTCTTCTCCGACGTCCATCCCGGTAGCATCCGAACGAATAGGCTGCTATCTTATCACTCATTCGCGGAGTCGCAATCCGCAGCCAATAATATGAGGAGGGAGGCAATGTACAGGAAGGTTCTTCTTGCCTTCGACGGGTCAGTGGAAGGAAGGATGGCGCTGAACGAAGGAGCGATGCTGGCGAAACTGTGCGGAGCAGACGTTCTTCTCACCGCCGTCATCAATGTCTCTACCGGCATTATGATGGCGGAGGGTGCTCTCCCGGGCGCGGTCGAGCATCAGCGCGGCGCATATGAGGAGGTACTTTCAGAGGGGCTTCAGCGGCTGCGAGAGATAGGCCTCACTCCGACAGGAAGGCTCATGATGGGCGATCCGGCGGAACAGATCGCATCAGCCGCCAAAGAATGGGGCGCCGATCTCGTGGTTGTCGGTCATCGCCGTCAAAGCTCCTTCGCCCGATGGTGGCGCGGTTCTGTCGGCGTCAATCTCTTCGAACAGATCGATTGCAGTATGCTCATCGCTCAATTGGACATAGATCCGATGAAAACGATCAAGGGAAGCTTAATGGCGGATAGAACAGATCAGCTGAGAGCGGCGGTGCAAAAATCGGCCACGGTAGCGGCGGGATAATCCTGCTTCGGGCGGCGTAAAAGTCGTCCACCTAGAAGTCCTTTCTGCGATTGAAGCAGGGAGGATCAGGGGATCTATACCGTGGAACTTTATTTGAAGGTTCGTCTGGCCTGTTCGGAAGGGATGACGCAGCGCCAGGCTGCGAAGCATTTCAACATATCGCGGGACAGCGTTGCCAAGATGCTGTCGTATTCGACCCCGCCGGGCTATCGGCGACGGTCACCGATCCGGCGGCCGAAGCTTGACGCGTTCGTTTCGACCATCGATCGATGGCTGGAAGAGGACGTGACGGTGCCGCGCAAGCAGCGCCACACGGCCAAGCGGGTGTTTGATCGGCTTCGCGACGAATGCGGGTTCACCGGCGGCTACACGATCATCAAGGATTACATGCGCGAGCGGGAGCAGCGCCGCCAGGAGGTATTCGTGCCGCTGGCGCATCCGCCCGGCCATGCACAGGCCGATTTCGGCGAGGCGGTGGTGGTGATCGGTGGGGTAGAACGGAAAGCGCGCTTCTTCGTGCTCGACCTTCCCCACAGCGACGGCTGTTATGTGCGGGCTTATCCGGCGGCGGTGGCCGAGGCCTGGGTGGACGGCCATATCCATGCGTTTGCCTTCTTCGGCGCGGTGCCGCAGTCGATCGTCTATGACAACGACCGCTGTCTTGTGGCGAAGATCCTGCCCGACGGCACGCGCAAGCGGGCGACGCTGTTCAGCGGTTTCCTGTCGCATTACCTGATCCGGGACCGCTATGGCCGGCCCGGCAAGGGCAATGACAAGGGAAGTGTCGAGGGTCTCGTCGGCTATGCCCGGCGCAACTTCATGGTCCCGATCCCGCAGTTTGCGACATGGGATGCCTTCAACGCCTGGCTGGAAGAGCAATGTCGCAAGCGCCAGCGCGACAGATTACGGGGCGAGAGCGAGACGATCGAAGAACGGCTGCAGCGCGATCTGGCGGCCATGCGTCCATTACCGGCATCGTCCTTCGATGCTTGCGACCAGGCCAGCGCCAGAGTGACGGCGCAATCTCTGGTCCGCTACAAGACCAACGACTACTCTGTTCCGGTCGCCTATGGCCACAGGCAAGTCTGGGTCCGGGGCTATGTGGACGAAGTGGTGATCGGCTGCCGCGGCGAGATCATCGCCCGTCATCCCCGCAGTTGGGAACGGGAAGACGTCGTCTTCGATCCGCTGCATTATCTGCCGCTGATCGAACAGAAGATCAACGCGCTGGATCAGGCTGCCCCTCTTCAGGATTGGGACCTGCCAAAAGAGTTTGCCACGCTGCTCCGCCTGATGGAGGCCCGCATAGCAAAGCATGGCCGGCGCGAGTATGTGCAGGTTCTGCGCCTGCTGGAAAGCTTCGAGCTTGCCGATCTGCATGCGGCTGTGAAGCAGGCCCTTCAACTCGGCGCCATCGGCTTCGATGCGGTCAAGCACCTAGTCCTGTGCCGGGTGGAGCGGCGGCCGCCGCGACTGGACCTGTCCATCTATCCTTACCTGCCAAGGGCGACGGTCGAGAAGACGTCGGCAAAGGCATACATGCGCCTCCTGTCGACGAATGCGGGAGAAGCGGCATGAGCGCCGAAGCCCCCGAGATCCTGCTCTCCCACTACCTCAAGACCCTCAAGCTGCCGACCTTCCAGCGCGAGCACCAGAAGCTGGCCCGGCTATGCGCCTCCGAAGGCGTGGACCATGTCGGATACCTTGCTCTCCTTGCCGAGCGGGAGATGATCGAGCGGGACCGACGCAAGGTCGAGCGCCGCATCAAGGCGGCGAGATTCCCGGTCGTCAAAAGCCTCGACAGCTTCGACTTCGCCGCCATCCCAAAGCTCAACAAGATGCAGGTGCTGGAACTGGCACGCTGTGAATGGATCGAGCGGCGCGAGAATGTCATCGCGCTTGGTCCCAGCGGCACGGGCAAGACCCATGTGGCACTCGGCCTCGGTCTGGCGGCGTGCCAGAAGGGCCTGGCCGTCGGCTTCATCACCGCCGCCGCGTTGGTCAGCGAGATGATGGAGGCGCGCGACGAGCGGCGCCTGCTGCGCTTCCAGAAGCAGATGGCCGGATACAAGCTCCTCATCATCGATGAGCTCGGCTTCGTGCCGCTCTCCAAGACCGGCGCGGAATTGCTGTTCGAATTGATCTCGCAACGCTACGAACGGGGCGCAACGCTGATCACCAGCAACCTGCCCTTTGACGAATGGACGGAAACGCTCGGATCCGAGCGCCTGACCGGCGCTCTGCTCGACCGCATCACCCACCACGTCAACATCCTCGAGATGAACGGCGAAAGCTATCGTCTCGCCCAAAGCCGCGCCCGAAAGGCAGGCTGAAACCCTCACAAAAATCGCCGACGCCGCAAGCGGGAAACTCTGGTCGGGCTACGCCCTCCCGACGTTCCCCGCTTGCGGCGCCAAGTGGCCTACTTTTACGCCGCCCATTGGCCTGATTTTGCTCCGCCGTTGACAGGCTTCCCTGTGTTCGCGCGGTTCCACACACCCCGTGACGTCGTTGGCGCCTGGACGCCGGACAGCTTTCAGGAGCCTCTCGACTTCTTGGGTGTCGCCATCCGCCCGGGCGACTACATGCTCGCCGATATCGACGGAGCTGTCGTGATACCCGGTGAAATTGCCGAGGAAGTCGTAACTGCCGTGGAAACGGTCATGCAGACGGAAAGCCTGGTGCGCAAGGCAATCCTCAATGGGCAGTCGCCTAAGGATGCCTATTTGCGCTTTGGTAGATTCTGATAGGAAGACGAGGGCCCGAAGCCACAATTGATGGTCCATCTCGAATTAGGCAGCAAAGAGCCCGTCCAAGAAGAGCCGGGCCATCCAAGCAGGACAGGGTTCCAAACATACCGTCCTTGAGAATGATCCGATACCATTGTTTGGACCGCCGGAAGGTGGAGTTTTCGGGGTTCAGATCACTCAGCGGCCTGCTTTTCCAGTGCTGATGCCGGCCAAACTCTCGGCGGAAATCAATAATCGATCTGTTCGAGGCGCATGTCGTCGGGGCGACCTGAGCCAAAGATATAGTGAGTTTGCGTCAGAGCCCCGATCCCACAGTCATCGGCAATCAAGGAGCGCGGAGGGAAAGCAGATCCTGCTTGCGCAGAGTGGTCTTGACGACCTTGCCGTAATTATTCTTCGGCAGGGCTTCGACGAAGACATAGGCTTTCGGCCGCTTGAAGCGCGCAATGCGCTCCAGGCATAGCCGGTCGAGTTCACCGGGTTCGGCACTGCCGACACAATAGGCGATAACAACCTCGCCCCACTCCGGATCTGGCCGACCGATCACCGAGACTTCTTCGATGTCGCGGTGTGTGAGAAGAACCTCCTCGACTTCCCGCGGGTAGATATTCGTGCCACCAGAAATGATGACATCCTTCGACCGATCGCGCAGCGACAGACTTCCGTTTGCAGAGAACGTGCCCACGTCCCCGGTATAAAGCCACCCATCCTTCAATGCCCGCGCGGTGGCGTCTGGATCGTTCCAATATCCACTCATCACCGCCGGACCACGGCAGATGATCTCGCCCACCTCGTCGGCTGGCAACGGGTTTCCTTCATCGTCGACGACCATGACATCCATGAAGCTGAATGGCGTGCCGACTCCGCCAAGCCGTTCCTGCCATCCTTCCCTTACGCGATCGGCGACTCTCCACTTGTCCATCACGGTGATCGTCATCGGACTTTCGCCCTGTCCATAGATCTGCGCCAGGCAAGGACCGAATACGTCGCAAGCCGCGATCGCATCTTCGATATACATGGGGCCACCGCCATAGACGATCGTGCGGAATGAGGTGGGATCGGCTGAGCCAGCTGCGGTGACCATCCGGCGGACCATTGTTGGCGCGGCGAACAGCGACGTGCGTCGCCAATGGCGCGCCAGCTCAAATATCTCAGCCGGATCGAAGCCGCCCGATTCCGGCACGACATTGACGGCGCCGCGCATGATGTGCGGCACCATATAGAGGCCGGAGCCGTGGCTCATCGGTGCAGCATGCAGGATGGAGTCGCCGGCCGCTGTCGGGTCGACTTCGGCCAGATATCCATAGGCCATCGCCGCAAGGTTGCGGTGCGAAAGCGATGCTCCTTTTGGCTGGCCCGTCGTCCCGCTGGTATAGAAGAGCCACGCTAGGTCATCCTGCTCACGCTCTACAGGCATAATTGGCTCACCTGCGCACAGCTTTTCGAAGACGTCGGAACCCAATGTAACGATATGCCGGACCGTCGCAGGTACCGCCGCTGCGATCGCCGTATCGAGCCCCCTGGAAGCGAAAATCGTCGAGACGTCCGCATTAGCGAGAATGTAGGCTATCTCTTGCGCGTGCAGCTTGGCATTGAGCGGCACCGCTACCGCGCCGGCGAACCAGATCGCGTAGAGCGTCGCGACGTAATCCGGCTCGTTCCACGCTGCTATCGCGATCCGATCACCCGGTTTCACCCCCAACTCGTCAACGAGAGCGCCCGAAAGATGGGCAGCCTTTGCCGACAGTTCGCCATAGGTCGCGACTGCTTTTCGTCCATGGCCGATGGCCGGCAAGGAAGGCTCCTGTATTCCGAGCCTTGCGAGCCAGAGTGCAATATTCATGACGAGCCTCCTCTCATGGAACGAAACGCCACTCAGATGGTAAGCTTGCCACCGGTTCAGGCATATTCCGGTCGCCGCGGCGTGAACACGTCGAGGTTTATAACGTCCTCATCGCCGACCACCTCGCCCCAATGTTCGACGTTGGGCGGAATGACGAGCAGGCCGCCGGGCCCGACCAGATGTTCCTCTCCTCCGACGAAAAAGCGGATCGTTCCGGAGATGATGTAGGCGATCTGCTCGTTCTTGTGGCTGTGCGGCTGCGGCTCATGGCCAGGCTTCAAACGGTGCAGGGCGATGGTCGCACCATCGCCTGAAATAGCCTTGCGCTCGACACCTTCGCGAACCGGCGTCCACGACATATCATTCCAGTTGATCGACTTGATGTCCATGTTTCACTCCTTGGATATCAGCGCGCCGTGCCCAACAAACCGGACGGGCGCATGAAGAGGAAGAGCAGAAGAAGAGAAAGCGCCGCCACATTCTTGAAGCCTGAGCCGAGGTAAAGGATTGCGACGGACTGGATGACCCCAAGCGCGATTCCGCCCAGGAATGCCCCCATCGGCCTGCCGAACCCACCGATGATCGCTGCGATAAAGCCGGAGATGGCGAATGGCACACCCATATTGAACGCGGTGTACTGGGTCGGCGTGAGCAATATCCCAGCAATGGCGCCGAGCGCGGCACTCAGCACGAAAGCAAGCGTCAACAATTTCGAGACCGGAATCCCCTGAAGAGACGCCGCTTCCGCGTTGATCGAGCAAGCCCTCATCGCTTTGCCGACGCGCGTACGCTGAAAGAAAAGTGCAAGCGAAGCGACCAGCACCAGCGATCCGAAAATGATCCAGAGTGACTGAAAGTTGACAGCCACACCTCCCAGCATGATCGGTGGCAGATCGGTGAAGACGGGCAGGGTCTTGGGTTGATCGTCGACTGCAAGGAACGTCAGCCGCTCGATGACGGTCTGCGCCGCAAGCGTTGCCAAAATCATCACGAACATCGGTGCGCTTCGTCGCCAGAGCGGCCGCACCACAATACGCTCGAGACAGGCGCCGACAATGGCTGCGACGGCGGTCGCTCCGATCGCGGCCAGAAGATAGGGCAGATGAAATATCTTGAGCAGGACGTAGGTCGCCATGCCGCCGATCATGACGAAGGCGCCCTGGGCGAAGTTCACGATTCCACTCGCATTGTAGATGACGCAAAAGCCGATGCCGATAAGACCGTAGACACAGCCGATCGCTATACCGCTCCACAGGCTCTGCAGGATAAGGACAACACTCATGTTCGTTATCCCAGATAGGCCGCGATAACCGCGGGATCCCGGCGTACTTCCCCGGGCGTGCCCTGCGCGATCTTGTGTCCATAGTCGAGAACGACGATCTCCTCGGCGATATCCATGACCAGCTTCATGTCATGTTCGATCAGCAGAACAGCCACGCCGTCGGCAGCTATTTTGCGAATCGTTTCGGCTAGTTTCGTGCTCTCTTCGGTGTTGAGACCGGCCGCGGGTTCGTCGAGCAGCAAAATCTTCGGCTTCGCCGCAAGCGCCCGAGCGATCTCCAACAGTCGTTGCTGGCCATATGGCAGGATGGCAGCGGGATAGGAGGCCATTTCGGCAAGACCGACGAGGTCGAGCAGCCTCACCGCCTCTTCCCCGACGTGCTTTTCCGAATCCCGGAACCAGCGCGGGCGGACGAGCGAGGCAAAGAGGCCTCCCCTGGTAACAAGATGGAAGCCGACAGCGACGTTCCCCGCAGCACTCAGATCGCCGAAGAGCTTGACGAGCTGGAAGGTGCGGACCAATCCCCGTGCGGCCTTGACCTCGGGCGCCATCGTCGTGACGTCCGCGCCCTCGAGCACGATCGATCCCGCGCTTGGTGACATGCTACCGGAGATGATATTAAACAGCGTGGTTTTTCCCGCGCCGTTCGGCCCAATGACGGCGGTGACGCCCTTTGCGGGGACGCTGAAGCTCACATCGTCGACGGCCTTCAACCCGTGGAAATGCCGACTCGCACCGCGAACATCAAGGATAGCCGTCATCTCGCCCTCCGCGCGTCCAAAGCCTGCGCCAACCCGGCCAATCCCTTCGGCGCATAGACGAGGATGACGATAAGCGCGATGCCGAAGGCGAGATCCTGGCTGTCATGCAACCGGCTGAATATTTCGGGCAACAGGCTAACGACAAGCGCGCCGATGATCGGTCCCGAGACAGTTCCAAGGCCACCGATATAGATCATGGTGAAGGCCAGGATCACCATGTGCAAGCCGAAGACCTCCGGGCTGACATAACCGACCACGTGCACGAAGAGCGATCCGGAGATCGACGCCAATGCCGCCGACAGGAGAAAGGACAGGAGTTTGTAATAGCGCACATTGATGCCCAGCGTGCTTGCAGCTTCCTCGCTCCCGGCAATTGCGGCAAAGGCCCGACCAAGTCTGGAATGGCGAATGCGCATGATCCCGAAGGCCACGATCAGGACGATGATGGAGAGTGTTGCGAGGATCTGCCGATCCGAAACAGCCTCGAAGCCGCCTATACCGAGCGGCGGGATGCCCGATATACCGGTATAGCCTTGCGTGACCGACTGCCATTCGACCGCGATTTCATAGGCGATCAGCCCGATGGCGAGCGTTGCCATAGAAAGATAATGACCTTTCAGCCTTAGGGTGGGAAAGCCAATAACGAAGGCGACGACCAGCGCCCCGAGGAGGCCAACAAGCATGGCTGGCAGCACCGACCATTCATAGGTCGTTGTCAATATGGCCGAGACGTAGCCGCCGATCGCCGCGAACGCGCTTTGCCCGAACGAAACCTGCGCCGTCAGCCCCATAAAGATATTGAGGCCGGAAACGAACACCGCGTAGATCAGCGCAAAAGCAATGACGCTGGAAAGATACCCCCCGAAAATGAAGGTGTAAGCGACGATCGCGCCCGAAACCAGCCAGATCGACAGCGACCAGGCATGGCCCGACAGCAGCCCGCTCCGCGGTTTTGCCCGCATTTCCTCAGGCGAAGTAATACTTTGCCAGTTCATCATGAGATTGGACTTCGCGTGGATCGATGGTGGCGACGATGCGGCCAAGCGAAAGGAGATAGGCGCGACACGCCAGTTTAAGCGCCTGGGGGGCCTTCTGCTCGACCAGGATGACGGGAAGGCCCGTCAGGCTCAGGCGACCGAGCGTTTCAAGGATTTCGCCCGTGACACGTGGCGCAAGACCGAGCGCGGGCTCGTCGAGAAGCAGCACCTTGGGGTCAGACATCAGGGCGCGGCCGATCGCAAGCATCTGCTGTTCGCCGCCCGACATCGAGCCCGCAAGCTGCTTCAGCCTTTCCTTGAGGCGCGGAAACAGCGTGAAGACGCGATCGAAGCGCCGTTGCATTTCCGTTCGGTCGCGGCCGACGCGATAAGCACCCAGTTCGAGATTTTCCATGACGGTCATCGGGCCGAAGATGCCCCTGCCTTCGGGAACGAGCACGACACCGGTTGCGGCAGCCGTCTCGGGATCTCGACGAGGAAGCGTCTTGCCCATGAACCGTACTTCACCTTCATTGGGAATGAGGCCCATGATCGCCCGCATCAAAGTTGATTTGCCAGCGCCGTTGGGTCCGAGGACGGCGACCAGTTCGCCGTCCGACACGCTCAATTCCGCCGACTTCAACGCTTCCACGTGGCCGTAGCGCGCGCAAAGCCCTTGCACCTGTAGCACTGGTACAGACTGACGCGCGCCGTCGGCCATTGTCATTGTGCGATCCTCACCTTGCCATCGATGATCTGCGCGATGACGAACGGATCCTTGGTGATGCCCTGGTGATTGTCGGCGCTGAAATCGTAAACCCCCGTCGTGCCCTGGAAGTCGTGGATCGTCTCGATGGCATCGCGGACGGATGTTCCATCGAAGGACTTGCCGTTCTTGATCGCCTCAACGGTGATGAGGACGCTGTCCCATCCACGAGATGCCCAGTTGGGATCGCGGTCGCCGTATTTCTCACGCCAGGGCTTCAGGAAATCTCCGATCGCGGTCTTGAGAGCGCCATCGGGGTAGGCATCGAACACCTGCGAGGGGGAAGCAACGAAGAAAAACTTGTCGCCGAGGACCTCCGCGACCGGCTTGAATACGGCAATGTCCTCGAGGCTGGTCAGAAGCAACATGTTTGAGCCGAGCTGTTTCATGTTCTTCGCCGCGGTCAGCGTCGTACCGCCCAGGCCGATCTTGATGACCGCGCCGGCACCGGCGGCCTGCATCTTGCTGATTTGGACGCTGAGATCCGCGTCGTCCTGCTTGTAGCTTTCGTCATCCACCACCTCGATGCCGTATTTGCCGGCGATTTTCTTGGCGACAGATGCCTGGAGCAACGCGTAGGGCGTCGGGTCATGGAGTACGCCGACCTTTCTGATCTTGGTCTTGTCACGCAAATATTCGAAACGCTTTTCGACCTCAAAACCCGCGGGCGGCAGAGTCGTGAACGCCCATTTCACTTCCTGCGGCTGTTTCGGCAGGATCGAGCAAAGCACCATCGGCACCTTGGCGCGCGCCACCGTACCGGCCGCCGCAGCATTGCCGGCCGAAACGCAACCGCTCAGAAAGATGTTGGCACCGTCGGAACTCAGCATCTTGCGATAAGCGGTAACGGCTTCCTGCGGCTGAGACTGGTTGTCCTCGACGAAGACTTTCAGCTTCTTGCCCATGACGCCGCCTTTGGCGTTTATCGTATCGACCGCCGTCTGGACGCCGTCCCGCCAGGCGCGATCGACGGTCGCCGCATAGCCGGTCAGGCCTGCCGAGATGCCGATATTGTAGGTGTCGGCAGAGTAAGCATAGTCGACGCCCGACGCCGACAAAAGAATTCCCAGAGCCGCTGCTACTCCTGATTTTCCAAACATCAATTCCTCCCTTGTTTTCTGATATGCCCTTAATTTCTCCGTGTGGACCGGAACGTTTCGTCAGACCGGCGCACCGAAACCACCGCCTCCCGGCGTTTCCAGCACAACGCGGTCGCCCGCTTCCATGCTGAGTTTGCGCGCCTCGCTGACGGACTTGCCGTTGACCAGAAACTTACCTGCCGCACCCGCTTCTCCGCCACCTATACCGTCCGGTCCCCTTTCCAGGCGGCTCGGAACCGCGTTCAGCAGCCAGGGTTCGTCGGTTCGCATGTGGAAAGCGATCGACTGGCCGTCGCCGCCAACTAGGCGTCCCTTGCCACCTGAGCCGCGGCGCAATTCCTTGCGGTCGAAGACGATCGGCATGGAGGCCTCAAGGATCTCGATCGGCACCGCGGCCACGCCGGTCGGATAACAGGTCGCGCTTAGGCCCGGCTTGCCGGCACGGGCACCCATGCCGCCGGAATAGTTGAACATTGAGGAGGTGAAGGCCTGGCCATCAGCCCTCCGACCCTGGATCTGAATCGTCCAGACTGCGCCGGAACCTTCCGCCAAAACCTGATCCGGCACGACCTGATGCAATGCCTTGAGGATCGGCATCGGTACATACATGCCGACGACGTGGCGAGCATTGACCGGTGCGGGATAGCGGCAATTGACGATTGAGCCTTCAGGCGCCCGAACCTCGATCGGCGCAAGGCTGCCGGAATTGTTGGGCAGTTCCGGGTTGAGACAGCTCCTGATGGCGAAGGTCGAATAGGCGTGAGTGTAGTTCAGTACGACGTTGATGCCGGTCGTTGTCTGCTTCGAACTACCGGTGAAATCGACGATGATGGTGCCGGTGTCGGTATCGACGGTGAGCGTGGTCGTCAGCGTAATGATCTCGCCGCCCGGCACATCGAATTGGGATTCACCGTGATAAACGCCAGGCTTCAGTTTGCGGATCGCCGCCCGAGTCGCCTCTTCCGAACGGGCAATGATCTCATCCGACAACGTCTCTATGTCAGAGACACCCTGGCGCTCACACAGGGCGACAAGATGCTCGGCTGCCGCCTCACCGCTCGAAACCTGCGCGGAGAGATCGCCGAAGACGGCGTCCGGGGTGCGCACGTTGCGACGGATAATCGCTTCCAGCACGGGATTCATGACACCGCGCTCATAGAATTTGAGCGGAGGTATCCAGAGCCCTTCCTCATGGACATCGCGGGCGCCGGCGCCAATGCCATACCCGCCGATATCCGTATGATGGATGGTCGAGCCGATATAGGCGATGAGCCTGTCGCCGTTGAAGATCGGCGTCAGCACGGTGATGTCGAAGAAGTGACCGGCGGAGAGCCACGGGTCATTGGTGATGAGCACGTCGCCGGGTTCGCAGCGTCCGGCGAACTCCCGGACGAGATGCTGACCAGCAAAAGCCAACGAATTGATATGGCCGGGCGTGCCGGTATTGGCCTGTGCCACCATGCGGCCGCGCTGGTCGAAAAGGGCGCAGGCGAGATCTCCCGCCTCGCGCACAATCGGGCTGAAGGCGATGCGCTGCAGCGCCTTGGCGCGTTCCGTCACGATTCCGATCAGATTCGACCAGAGGATTTCAAGTTCCACGCCATCCATCGTCATTCCTCCTTACGCCCGACCAACGGTCTTCTTGGTGGCGATGATGCAGCCGACATCGTCGATACGCGCCTCCCAATCCGGCGGGATCGCCGTCGTCGTTTCGCGTTCCTCGATGATCGCGGGTCCGGAGATCACCTGCCCCGCGGCGAGCCCAGAGCGCTCGTAAACCGGCGTTTGCTGATCATCCTGCCAGGCATGGACAGCGCGATGGGATTTCGGCTTTCCGCCCTTCGATCCAGGCTGGCCAGCGGCATGAAAATCGATACCTGGACCATTCGCCGTGATGCGCCAGCTGACGATTTCGACGGGCACATGCGACGGGTTCACGCCGTAGAGGGTTTTGTAGGCCGCGGCAAAGAGCTGCGCCAACTTTCCCGCATCATGGTCTTTGCGCGGATCGTCCGCGAACATGACCGTCACCTCATGCTGCTGGCCGAAATAGCGCATGTCTGCACCGATATGGATCTCGATATCTTCAGCGCGACAGCCTGCTTCCACTAGCGCGGCGCGGCCTTCCTTCTCCAGATCGCCGAGAAGCTTTTCGACACGCACCCAGTCGAGTGCGTCGAGACGAACAAGATCGCTGCGGACGAGATCGAGCCTTACGGGCGTGACCAATGTGCCGAAGGCGGAGAGAACGGAGGAGCGTGGCGGGACGATGACCGAGGCACTCTGCAGCAGTTCCGCCACGCCGCAGGCATGGAGAGGCCCTGCCCCACCGAAGGCAAAAAGTGGCAGGCCGCGATAGTCGACGCCGCGGTCGGTGGCATGCGCTCGGGCGGCAGATGCCATCGCTTCAGTGACAACGCGATAGATGCCGCGCGCCGCCTGCACCGTGTCAGAACCGAGCTTCTCGGCCAGCGCGCCCATCGCCCTCCTGGTGGCAGGCATATCGAGCTTCATATCTCCGCCGAGGAAATTTTCTGCATCGATCAGTCCGAGCACAAGATCGGCGTCCGTGACTGTCGCACCGGCGCCTCCACGACCGTAACAGGCGGGTCCGGGATTGGAGCCGGCGCTTTCGGGTCCGACCTTGAGGAGACCGAGATCATCGACATGGGCAATGCTGCCGCCGCCGGCGCCAATCTCGATCAGGTCGATTGAAGGAACCGTGACCGGTAGGCCGCTTCCCTCCTTGAAACGATAGCGGCGATCCACCTCGAACAATCCGGTGACGAGGGGCGTCCTATGCTCGATCAGGCAGGCCTTCGCCGTCGTGCCACCCATGTCGAATGACATCAGGCGGTCGATGCCAAGCACCTCCGCATAATGGCATGCGGCGAGAACGCCTGCGGCAGGGCCGCTTTCGATCATGCGCACGGGATTGCGGCCGGCGGTTTCGGCACCCACGACGCCGCCTGAGGAAAGCATGATGAGCGGCGTGTTGCCGAACCCCTCCTTGCGCAGGCGGTCGCTCAATCTCCTGAGATAAGGCTGAGAGATCGGCATGGTGTAGGCGTTCACGGTCGCCGTCGAGGCACGCGGATATTCGCGAATCTGCGGCGCGACATCCGATGATGTGCAGATAAAGGCGTCGTTGAGGCGGCGCGACAGTTCGGCGGCGACGAATTCCTCATTGGCCGGATTGACGAAGCTGTTGAGGAAGCAAACGGCAACCGCTTTGACACCCCGCTCCCTCAGCTGTTCCGCCAGCTTTTCGATAGCATCTTCGGTCGGGCGCTCGACGATCGTCCCATCGGAGAGGACACGCTCGGCAATGCCGAAAGTCAGCTCCTCGGGTACAAGCGGATCGGGAAATTCGATCTGCGGATCGTACATATCGTAGCGGTGCTCGTTGCGGATCGACAGAACATCGCGAAACCCCTCCGTGACGATAAGCGCGGTCGGCAGACCTTTGCGCTCGATAAGCGCATTGGTGACGACGGTCGTGGCATGAACCACCACGCCATCGACCGCGTCCGATGAGATGCCCGCATTGTCGAGAACGGCTTTCACCCCACCAAAAAACCCAACCAGAAGGTCCTCATGGGTGGTGAGCGTCTTGTCGATGGTCAGCTGCCCATCCGAATTGCGCAGGACGATATCCGTGAATGTGCCGCCGATATCGACGGCGAGGGAATAACTCATGGGCCTTCTCTCCAACCGATGCGTTTCGAGATCTTGCGCGCGGTAGCAAGAACCTCTTCGATCTGATCTGCTTGGGGGGTAGCGGGAATAAACTGGGTCGAACCGACAATCGCGATGGAACCCTCCATCTCGTTACGGTGATTAAAGACGGGCGCCGCGAGAGCGTTGACAGCCGTGATCAATTCGCCGGGAGCTGTCGCCCAGCCATTGGCACGAACGCGATCGATCTCCCGTCTCAGGCGCGCGGGCTCGACGATCGTGCGGGGTGTCCAGCTTTCCAGTGGCCCAGCGGTAACCTCTTCCAGGAGCGACGGATCGGCAAAGGCAAGCCAGACCTTTCCGTGCGCCGTCGCGTGGAGCGCCATCTGCGTTCCGGGACGTGTATTGAATTCTATAATCATGCGGCCGTGCAGAAGATCGAGCACAACCAGCTTGCCGTCGACGAGCCCGCAGATCGTCACCGCCTGGCCAGTGCGTTCCCGCAGCGCCGACAATTCGTCACGCGCAGCGGTGGCAATCTGGAAGCGGCGACGTACTGTCTCCCCCAGGATCACGAGCTTTATTCCCGGTTCGTAGCGGCTGGTCTCCGGGTCCTGCCGTACATAGCCGTGACGCTGCAGCGTGACGAGATGGCGATAGACGGTCGATTTCGAAGCGGAGAATGCCTTGGCGATCTGCGCGAGCGACTGCGGCTGCTCCTGGGAAGCGAGGAATTCGGTGACACGTAGCGCAGTATCCAAGGTGCTGGTGCCTAAGGCACCTTGCCCTGGCTTCTGCAGCCGATCGGTCATCCATTCCTCCTGATCCATTTCATTTATCAAAATGATGTTTCATTTATATGCCATAGGATAAGAAATGTCAATGGTGACGCGCAATTAAATCAGGGCTGAGAACTCGGGTTAATAGAATTTTGGTATTGTTGATTGGTATAGTTCCATGCAGGCTTTTCCGATTCGGTGCCTGCCATGACCATTGCGCCGTCGCAGGTTTCGAGAAGCTTCGCCTGAAGGCTCTTCTGGACCATTTCGCCGGCATTGAAGACCGGCGCCACCCATGGCGGGTGGCGCATTCCTTGCCGGAGGGTGCTGCTGCTCATCGTGTACGGCATCATCTGCGATTGCGACGGCTATGACGGCATCGCTGAATGGGGGCGACACATCACTTTCCTGCGCCACTACATGCCTTATCATCATGGCGTGCCCGGCGGCCGATGGCTGCCTCCGCTCATGAACCGCATCGATCCGATCCTGTTCTCACGATGCTTCACGGCATGGGAGCGCGTGGCCCGACAAGTCGAACAAGATCACCGCCGTCCCGGTGCTTCTGGAACGGTTGGCGGCAAATGACGGTCTTAAGGGTGCGCTGGTCTCGATCGGCGTCATCACCACCGCCGCCACGATTGCCAAGACGATCCGCAAGGCCGGAACCGATTATCTGCTTGCCTTCAAGCCCAATCAGCCGACGCTGCCCAGCGACATCGAATGCTACTTCGACGATGCTCCCGCCAAAGGCCTCGACAGCTTCAACGATGTCGATAAGGGGCACGGCCGCGTCGAGGAGCACACCGTTCCCGTCAGCCAGGATACCGACTGGCTTTCCGGTGACAAGCGCTTCCCAAGGGAACTGCGCCTGCCCGAGGCGAAAACCATCATCCGGGTTCGCTCGCGAACCGACCTCAAGGACAGGAGCCGCTTCGATACCCATTATTACATTTCTTCCGCCAATCTCACCGCCGAACGAGCCGCTCGCGCGGTGCGGGGCCACTGGCTCGTCGAGAACGTCCTGCAATGGACCTCGACGTCATCTTTAAGGACGATCAGTCCAGACTGCGAAAAGGCCATGGCGCAAACAACATGGCCATAATTCGCTACTTCGCCCTCAATCTCCTCAGATCTGTCAACAACAAACGCCCCATCAAGCGGCGACACAAGATGGCAGGCTGGAACACCGATTTTCGCGCCTCTTGAGCGACCCGTTAGCCCGGATTCAGATGGCGTCTTCTGCTTGATCCCCGTCTTTAGCGGCGAGCATGGAAGTGCTCGCTTCGAGCTGATGATAGAACATGGCCTGTCGGAAACAGCCACAAGCATCAGGAAAGGAAGCGCAGCATGAAATATTATGCCGGACGGATGTTTCGGTGAAAGAGACCTCCGTATGCATCGTCGATGAAACGGGCAAAATTTGCCGCGAGTTGAAGGTCGTCAGCCATCCCGACGATCTCGTGTCAGCCCTGAAGGAGCCTGATCTGGAAATCAAGCGGATCGGGCTTGAGGCAAGTCCGCTGTCACAATGGCTGTTTGAAGGTCTCGTCAAGGCCGGACTGCCTGCGATTTGCATCGAGACCCGCAATCACCTCCGCGCCCAACAGCGGCACCGCGTGTGTCCAGCCCAGGCGCTGCGCGACGAGAGCGTCGGCGAGCCAGGCGCCGGCGGCGCGTCCAAAACCGTATCGCTCGGCGGCAGCGAAGGCGCCGGTCAGCATCCCGACCATTCCGACGCCGGCGCCGAGTTGCCGCAGCTCATCCGCCAGACCGCCGACCGCCGCATCGTCGGGGGCGTAGCCGAACTCTCCCAGCACCGCGCGAAGGTTCTTTCCTGTTGGCAAATCCTCGCTTGGTCGTATGGCCAGCCGGCGCCACGCCAAAAGCATCCTTCCGCCTGGGCCGACGTCATCACCGGGCTTCGTCAGAAGGACTGCGTCGCGCAACGCATTTTCACCCTCGATGCGCCCAGCCTGCCTCGCCGTCACCGCGGAAGCAGAAAGCGCCAGCCGTTGCCGCCAGGCGCCGGCCCAGCGCTCCTGCCGGCGGACCATCGCGTCGAGCGCGCCGATGGACGCGCCCCCAACGAGGGCGACGTCTGCAACGTCCTTGCTCACAAGGCCTTGCGCATCGGAGACGGCGCGGCGTAGCCAGCTTGGTACGAAAGTGACCGGCGACACAGGGGCCGCGACCGCAAATGTGCCGTGATGCGGAGGGATGGTTTGAGCCGCAGAATCATCGGAAAGATGATGGATCATGGCGGCGCTTAGTGCAACCGGTTTGCGTATTATCCGCCGCGCCTGTCGTGCCTGCAAAACGACCGATAATGTTGCCTTATCGTTCGTTTTTGAGAGGGCGAAGAAACCCGTTCTCTGGAGCGCTTTTCGAGCGGATTTTTGAGAGTCTTGTCGTCGATCGGTGCATTGCACCGCTTGTGCATCGTGGCGCGGCTCTTGTGGCGCAGATCCCGCCTGCATCCCGATCGAACGCTAGGAGAATAACCTGTTTTGCGCGCTTCCGCAACGTCCGGATCCCAGCCTGGACATTCGGTCGGCCACTTCGCCTTCGAGCCCGCGCCCGTTGCGTGGGTTTCGCCCCTTGCCGGTTACCGGTGCCTCAGCGCGGGGCTGCCCGGTAAAAGATCACGCGGCCCGTCGGAACAAGCTGGCCGAGAATATCGAAATCCCGGACGTTTCCCGTCAGCACGGCGGCGCCGAGAAGACCGGCCTGGTGGAAGATCAGCGCGTCATTCAGGAACCGGCGCTCATGCCCCTCCCCTTTCGGCAGACCGCTCAGGCGAAACAGCAGCCCCGCCACGATTCCGGCCTGACCCCAAACGCTCGCGTCGGGACTATGGAGGCGATGGGCGGGAATGTCCTCGACCGTCTCCCCGACCGCTTTCAGTACCGATTTCGTCGTCGGGTGGGCCGGGTCCAGGCGACCGAACACATGCGTTAGTTCGGCGAGGCAAACGGCCGAATGGTGGCAGAGGCGATAGGTGAGGAGGTCGTCGACCGCTTGCGGCGTACGGCCCTGCAGCACATCGAGATAGACGCTGGTGTCGAGGAGCAGTGCGCCGCCGATCGCCGCCTCGTCTGCGGCCCACGCGAGTTCGGCATCGGGCCGTCGTTCGAGACTTGCAACGTGCTTTTGGGGCTTGAGCGAGCGCAGCGTGCGCCTGAGATCAAACACCAAGGTCGATATCTGCCGGAATGCTGCCCTTGCGGGCGACGAGCCTCGCCCCGAAATCGTCTTCCAGGGCCAGGCGCGACAAGGCCAGCTCCAGCAGTTCTGTATCGGAGGTGACGTGCGCGCGCCTTTTGGCTGCTTCGATCAATTCCGAGGGCACGCGGCCGGACAGACGGGTGTTCTTGGCCGCGCCGAGAAGGCCGACCGCTCTTGCCTGTTCAAGCACGAGACGGTTGCGGGTACGGGCGACCCGTTCGTCGGTTTCGGTTGGTGATGCGGTGTGGGCTGGCATCGTCAGTCTCCATACGTTGAACGGGATATAAGAAATGTTGAACGAGTAGGCAAGAACAATGCGCTTGCCGCCCGGCTTCGCACCAGCAGCGCCGTCGGGACTCCCGACGAACTGCTCCCGTTCCCCCTTCGCTCACGAGATGCAACGTTCGGCGCTGGAGCGTCCGGTCGCTCCGCGGTGGACAATCTTGTCCCTGGGCTGCACGTTACCTCTCGAAGAATCGCCGTGCAGCGACCTCGGTGTTGAAGATTTTGAGAGATAGGGTCGGTCAAACGATGAAGCAGGCCGATACGGACAATGGGGACGATCTGCCCGACATCATCGATGTCGTCATGGAAATGGGCAAGGCGCCAGACAGCGAAGGGAACGATCGGGAACACGCCCCCTCCCCTCCCCCGGCCGTCGCAGCCCCACGACTGCCGGCGCATCTGGAAAAACTCGCCGGCCGTGCCCGCGATTACGTCGAGGCGGCGAGCTCGGCCAACACCCGACGCGCCTACGCTGCCGACTGGCGCCATTTTGCCTCCTGGTGCCGCCGCCAGGGCATCGAGTTGCTTCCTCCCGATCCGCAGGTGGTCGGCCTCTACATCACCGCCTGCGCCTCGGGAAAGGGGACCGGTGACAAGAAGCCGAATTCCGTGTCGACCATCGAGCGCCGCCTCTCCTCGTTGACCTGGAACTATGCCCAGCGCGGCCAGCCCCTCGATCGCAAAGACCGCCATATCGCCACCGTCATGGCCGGTATCCGCAACAAGCACGCCTCCCCTCCCCGGCAGAAGGAGGCGGTGCTGCCCGAGGATCTGATCGCCATGCTGGAGACGCTCGACCGCGGCACCCTGCGCGGCCTGCGCGATCGCGCCATGCTGTTGCTCGGCTTCGCCGGCGGCCTGCGCCGCTCCGAGATCGTCGGCCTCGATGTCGGCCGCGACCAGACCGAGGATTCGTCGGGCTGGATCGAGATCCTGGACAAAGGGATGTTGGTGACCCTGCGTGGCAAGACAGGCTGGCGCGAGGTCGAGATCGGTCGCGGCTCGTCCGACACGACCTGCCCCATCGTGGCGCTCGAGACCTGGCTGAAACTTGCCCGCATCGCCCACGGGCCGCTCTTCCGGCGGGTGACGGGGCAAGGCAAGAAAGTCGGCACCGACCGGCTCAACGACCAGGAGGTCGCGCGCCTGGTCAAGCGCACCGCGCTCGCCGCCGGCGTGCGCGGCGATCTGACCGAAGGCGAGCGCACAAAACTATTCGCCGGCCATTCATTGCGCGCCGGCCTCGCCTCCTCGGCCGAAGTCGACGAACGCTATGTGCAGAAGCAACTCGGCCACGCCTCTGCCGAGATGACCAGAAAATACCAGCGCCGCCGCGACCGGTTCAGGGTCAACCTGACCAAGACATCCGGGCTTTAGGGATAAAAGCCCCTCCCCTGCCCTGGTTTTCGTTTGATCTGTGGGGACAATGGGTAGCTGTGCAGCGTCTATCCTTGCAAATTAAAGACGGCACCTATAATTTGCAAGGATGATATCTCGCAGAGCATTACCGCTGGTGAGGCAGGCGCTCGCGCGGCAGGCTGCCGTCGCTTTGATCGGCCCGCGACAGGTTGGCAAGACCACCTTGGCACTGGAACTCGGCAATGAAACCGGTGCGCTCTACCTCGATTTGGAAACGCGCGAGGACAGAAACAAACTCACCGATCCCGCCCTCTTTCTGAAAGCTTACGAAGATCGTCTAGTCATCCTCGACGAGATTCATCGGGTCCCGGAACTGTTCCAGGAACTTCGCGGCTTGATCGACCAAGGTCGCCGCCGGGGTCGCCGGACCGGGCGATTTCTGTTGCTCGGCTCAGCATCGATGGATCTGCTCCGCCAATCCGGCGAAAGCCTTGCCGGCCGTATAGAGTATGTCGAAATGACCCCGCTCGACGTTCTGGAGGTTGAAGCGGCGGACATGGAGCGTCTTTGGCTCCGTGGCGGGTTTCCGGACAGTTTCCTGGCTGCGTCCGACGCCGACAGTTTGGCATTCCGACGCAATTTCATTCGCACTTATCTCGAACGCGATGTCCCGCAATT
>Ga0209952_1001342_pt1 | contig 21309 bp, 21 predicted proteins | sample ThiBiot_750_biof_2_FD_183951 | JGI IMG/M metagenome (GOLD analysis project Ga0209952, IMG submission 183951) | Wastewater bioreactor microbial communities from Cape Town, South Africa - Thiocy_cont_750_biof (SPAdes) | ecosystem: Engineered > Bioreactor > Thiocyanate-remediating >...
TTAATTTAACAAAAATAAAATTTTCTGATTTGTACCACAAATTGGATTCTCGTACTATCTCGGCGTACCAGTTATCATTTCAGATTTCATTCATGGCTACCAATGAACACGAAGTTCGTGCGAATAAAAGCGTTGAGATTTAGTCGATTGAATTCTATTTAGGAAAGTGGTTCATCGTCGTCTGATGATGATGATGATGAAAGTTATGTTCCCTATAAAATGTTATTTGTTGTCAATGGTTCTCTTCGAATGAGTTCAGGCAAGATTGCTGCACAAGTGGCACATGCTGCTGTCGATCTCTACAAGCAATTAATCAAAAATCAACCCGAAGCTTTAGAAGATTGGGAAGAAGATGGTGAAACAAAGATTGTTGTTCGTGGTCAATCGACGGATGAATTGCAAACTCTTGAAGCTCGTGCTAAAGAAAATCCGTTGATATTAACATCGGTTATTGAAGATGCCGGTCGAACTGAAATTCAAAGTGGTTCACTGACATGTCTCGGTTTATTTGGTACAAATGAACAATTAAATCCAATTACAGGACATTTAAAATTAATGCAAGACTGTTTAAAATGTCATGGGAACTAATAAAAAAACAACTGACAAGAAAAAGAACACATCTATTTGTTTTGTGACTAGATTTATGGATAAGATCGGACTGAAGTAAATAGTTGAAGAAGATCAACAGTGAATTTATGCGAAAAAAGCTGATCTGCTGTTGCTGCTGTTGTTGTTTCCATATGTTCGGGAAGAACTGTTCGATGAAGTTTTTGATGAGATTTAAGATTGCAATGAAGAGAAAATAATTTACCACAAATATTACATTTATGATCTTTTCTTCCTAATAGGACAAAAATAAATCTTGTTTTTTTTGCTTTGTCAAAGGATCAATCAAAAACCTGTATGTGTGAGTAGATGATTTTTGAGATTTGTTTGTTTCGAAAAGCCTTTCGAACATTGATGACATCGAAACGGCCATGTACCTTGATGAATATGCGTATGGCCACGAAGATCACCTGGCGTAGCAAATGTTTTGTCACAATACGAGCATTTATGTGGTTTTTTCTAAATTTTTCAAACGATTGAACTATGTAGTTGTTCGAATTCAATTACTTTCGTATGTGTCATTCGATGATAATACAAATTCGAACTGGCTGTAAAACGTTTGCCACAGATTTCGCACGAATGTGGCTATAAAATAAATTCAAAAGAGAAGAGAAGAAAATCTAATTACTTTTTCACCACTATGTATTCGACAGTGCGTATTCAATGATGATGATGTTGAAAATGCCTTGCCACATGTCGGACAAACATGAGGTTTTTCTCCTGAAAAGAAACGTTTTCGATTAGAAAAAGAAAGATGATTCAAGTTTTTATTCGTTCGTCAAATCGAACCTGTATGTGTTCGTGTATGTCGACTTAAAAGTGACGGTCGATCGAACATTTTACCGCACACATCACAAGTCCACGATTTACGTTTACGACGATTACTTAGAATTTCTGTCGGTTGATCAGTTTTACTCGAATTTGATAGTAAATTTTCGATCATAAATGCTGCTGAACGAGATGAAATAACTGTCATGATTCGTGATCTACTGTTCGACAATGAAACAATCTCGTATTTGAGATTTGACTATGTCTCAGTCTTGCTTCTTCTTCTTCTTTTTTTTTATATGCATTCATATCGATTCTTCGAATCGAGCCAATCAGTGACTTTCTTTTTCGGAAACATTCGCCAATGAAACTCGTCTCATTCGTCGATTTTTCTTTCTCTTTCCGAACGAACGATTACATCCGGTACTTGATCATAAAAATGTTGTTCATACCGGATATGCAAAGTGATTTATGAACTTAATTTCAATAAGAAAAAGAAAAGACAAACTATTCAATAGACATATAATGAGACAAGTGAAGTCAACGAAAAAAAGAAATTTATATACGATGATGCTCAATGAATACAGTTTGATAAGTAATTGACGACGTTCTTCATCGTCAAAGATTGAATTATGTAAATCGATGAAGAACAAAAATACGCACAGATTGATGAAGTCAAATCAATCGAGTTGTATTTGTTATTGACCAAACGTGTTAAACAACACATGAGGATTAACAATCCTTTTTTCTTTCTTCTTCTCTTTATGGATTAATAATGATAATAAAAAAAAACGAAACACAAAGTTGAGCCTCTTGTCCGCACGTGCTTGCCATTCAGTTATGTAAGATTTTCGAACATAATCAAGAGGATGTTTTAGTTATTGTTGATGATTGTCATTGTTCTTTTCTTTTGAGCAAGTAGATTGGTCAATTGATCATTGAAATAAAGACGCGATATGTGAGTGAAATGATCGAAATAACGGCACGTTCGGCGCATCATCGAGATTTAAGAAAATGTTTTAATTACACAACGGATTTGTTGAAAAAAAACGAAAGGAAAGAAAAGAAAGGAAAAAAGATCAGTTTGTGGTTAAAAGTGATTGACTTTAGTTCGGCATTTTCTCAATGCATCCGTATACATCAAATTATTCATTGCCAATCTATCATCCATCATTAGTTCAAACACTTCTACCATCAAATGTCGTGCCAACATTTCCTTTCTTTCAAACATCACCTGATCGTTTCACTGGTAAATTCCTTTCTTTTTTCTCCCTGATTCTTATCTTATTTCGTTTGATTCGAGAATTTCTACTCGATACACGTCATCCAAGAAAACAACGACGTTCACGAACAGCTTTTACAAGTCAACAATTGCATGCTCTCGAAAGATGTTTTCTAAAAACACATTATCCCGATGTTGTTATGAGAGAAAAATTAGCACTCTATACCAATCTACCTGAAGCTCGTGTTCAAGTAACTGAAAATTTCATTCGCATGAAAATTTCTAATTGTTTTCTTTTTCTCAAAGGTTTGGTTTAAAAACCGTCGAGCTAAATATCGAAAGAAACAAAAGGTTCTTGTTGATACATCAAAAAAATCGTCAACAGATGTTCAAACAAGTGACGATGAAGATACGATTTCAGTGAATTCCAAACCAACTGGTTAATATCAATTGATATTTGTTCATTTTGTTGTTTTTTTTCATGTCGATTCATTTAGATCCTCAACATGAATTTTCAACAACTGACGAACAAACAAAATGGCCAACGAATCCATTAAAATATCATATCGAAAGTTTACTACAGTGACTTAAACATTCTTTCTGTAAATAATTTTATTTAAACAGAAAACAAAACAGAGAATCGAAGACTTGTCTTTCAAATGAATAGCAAAGTGCGATCAAATTTGTGTACTCTTAGATAAACATTTGCATTTGTTTGCTTGATGGTCACTTGTCTTATTTCACCTTTCACCTTCAACGAAAAAAAAAAGAGAACTTTTTTCTCCTTTCTTCGTTTTGAATATCAAGACAAATATTTATATAGAAGAACGATGACCGACAATTCCAAGTGATCAATTTCACATTTCTATGATCTCACACTGTGAGAAAGTAACGGTGATAAAATAACTACTAAATCTCAAGGTTCTATTCTTTTTCTTGTAAAGTGTTAGAAACATTATCATTGAATATAATCGATTTCATTTGTTTTGTGATCAAAAGAATCTTGTCAATCTCTTGCTTCATTGATCATCAATCTAAGACAAAAAAGATCTGCAATCGCATAAGGTGACAATCATCACCTTCGTCTTGTGTAATCGCCGGTTGCCTTCAAACGATTCAATACAATAAAATATCTTTTGTTTTTCTCAACCATACGTTCGTAATCAAATTAGTATGTACGAAAACTTTCAAAGAGAAATATCCGTCTGTTGAACTCTTCCTATGTCGTTAAGTCAACATGATTTCGAAAACAATTGTATCTATTTAGCATAAATAAACAACAACGTGTTATTGTCTTTCCAATGACCTCGAGCAGCATTTATTAACGTAAAAACGAACGAAGAATAACAAAACGAGAAAATGATTATTGTATTTTTTTTTGTGTTGAGTTTTTATATTTTCGATTTGCAGGTGTAAACTTGATGACCTAATCGAAATGTTCGTATATATTAATTGCTGTTGTTTCGTTCAACCTCTTCTTCCATCTCATTACACCTGTAGGAATGATGTCATTTTGAAGAATCATTGAAAAAGAAAACACACGGTAATGTACATGAAATTTATATACTGAATAAATAGATTCGATCAAATTTCGATGTAAATTGATCAGTCTGTATTCGAAATATCCTGTAATAATGATGAGTTCGTTGACATATCGGATAATGAGGTTCCAGTGGACGAGTAGACATCTGCAAAAAAACGGATATTTTATGTGTGCTGTTGTTGTTGTTGTTGTTTTTTTCGTATTTTACCTGAATATCGATCGAATAATTGATCTTCTAATTGTCGAATATATCGAATTGTTTCGAGAACAATTTCGATGGGTGTTGTGGTTGGTTTTTGTTTTAATTTGGGTAGAATTGATTTCAATTTTTTCAATTCAATTTTAGTTTTTCGTTTTGAGATCGAAGAATTTCGTGTCATGATTTATATGATAACCGTACAAAAAAAACGTACTGACTGCAAATGCACGTAGGTGTTCGCGTATATATATATACGCATATGATTAATAGAGGTGAGCACGGGAACAGAAAAGAGAAACGAGAGACAGAGAGAGAACGAGCAGAAAAATATCTGATTGGCTCGTTCATTGTATCACCTAGGTATGAATAGAACAGCTCACATTTATGACATATCAACCTCTTTTCGTTTTATTGATGAAGCTGAAATGTCGAATAAATAGATTTACATTCGCGTGTTGTTCATTCGATCTATGTTGATAATGATGATCCTTTTTGTTTTGCTTTGTCTTTCCTCGTTGATGATGATAATTTGATTATATAGAATGAGCAAAGAATTTCATGTTGAAACATTCTCGAAATTTTTTCTCGTTGTCACACCTCTTTGTATGTATGCATTATCTGTAGTAAAGTGAACTTGACATTGAGCGGTATAATTTTGAACTTTTCTTTTTTGATCGAATGATATGAACAAAGAAGAAAAAAAATTAATCAGTTCGTCTTACCTCGAGACATCTGTTCGAGTGTATACGAAAGAAATAATCAGGCGGAGCAGATTGCTTTTTGATCTTGTTTGCCTTACTAATTATCAAGGACAATTGAAAAAAAAAGAAAATCTACGCTCGACAGAAACGTATCTGTACGATTATGTCTCATTGTCATTGAATATTTTTCTTTTTTCCTTCGATGTTCTTGCAAACATAAAGAACAACTCGTAATTTGATGTTGCAGAAGAATGAATACACTTGCCTCCCATTTCGGGCTGATTCTCATTATGTCATATTAGATTTATTTCAATGACTTTTCTAGAACGATTGAAGATAATCATATTTGTTGTATTTTCTATTTCCATATATATATATATAGAGTAAATGCGTCCGTCTTTGTTCTTTTTTTTTGGCAACGAACTGAAACAAATAAAATTGTCCTCTCTCTCTCTCTCTCTCGAACAACGCGTAGGACAATGCATTTTCTATCGAGATACAAGACCTATTATCTGTTTAACACGTCTAGCGATTGTTATCTTTGTGAACACAAATGCGTTACTGCATTGATACGTGCAAGAAATATTCATGCATTTCTAAAATAATTGATCATTCGAAATGAACACATATACAAACAGACTATAGTTCGTTATAATAGACACCTATAGCTGCATATTCACACAAGTAAGTAACTACCTGCCTACCTACCGACCGGCCAAAAAGAAAATGAAGAACGAACGACAAAAATCATTCGTGCACCTTATTCATTCGTGCGTAGAATTAAAAAAAAAAGAACTGACTTTACATTCGTTTTTTTTTCCTTCATCTTATTAGATGAGAATCCTAATAACATCGTGCGTGAAATTGTCGATAAATGTAAGTAACCGCGTTTGATAAATAAATAGAAGAATAAGACAGATTTTTTTGGTGAAATAGAATAGTTAAATTTTATCTTTCAGTCAAGTTAAATGTGGCGTTTATCACGAATACGTTTTATCGTCATACGAAGCTGTGTAATATCGACATTTATTGTACTGATTCTTCAACTCAATGATTTATATTCATCGAATAATAATAATAATAATTCATTTCATCCATTGGAACGTTTAAAAACAGCTGAAGAAAAATTCTGGGAAAAATTATTATTAGAAGATCAACATTTATCGAATGCAGATCGTGTTCATCGAATAAAATCATTTGAAAAACAATTTGAAAACGATAATCTAAATTGGACGGCGATTTTTTTCGAATCTTATCGAAGAAAATTATCCGTACTTCAACAACGTGACTCAACATCACATTATAAATTTCGTTTTCGTCTCGAAAATGAACCAAATCTTACGCAACAAAGTTTCTATATCTACATGGAAACGCCTGTTTACGGTACGCCAAAATTTTGTTCATCAAGTCGTATATTTCATCCTGAATGTCCATATCAAAATTGTCGATTGACCTGTGAACCACCAACAGTACGAACAACGGGCGTACGTCGTGCAAGTATCTTTCATCATGAAGATGTTAAAACGGCTGAAGTACAGAAGAAATTAGAACATCGTTCATTTGAGGATATTTGGATTTTGTGGAGCGATGAAGCAAATAAACAAATTGAACATCTCAATCAATTTTATTTCAATTGGACCATAGGCTTTCGATTGGATGCCGAAGTTTCATTTGGAACTTACGGAATTTTAATTGAACAACAACGAAAAACAACTTATTCGAAAGAAAATAATACAGATTTTCTCTTTGTTTTACGTCAAGCAAATATTGAAATCAAAAATCCTCTTCTCGAATATCGAATATTAGAAAATTTTCGGTACCGTTCAAAACATGCACTTTGGTTTGTTTCGAATTGTAATCCTAAACGACGGTTAAATTATTACAGTGAATTAAAACTTCATTATCCTGTTAAAGCATTCGGTAAATGCGGTGAATATCAATGTGAAAAAGGTGATCAATGTGAAACTGAACAGTCATATCTCGCACTTTTCTATCTTGCATTCGAATCTCAACGATGTTTAGATTATGTAACCGAAAAATTTTGGCGTGCTCTCCATTTCGGAATGATACCGATTGCATTGGGGCCAACGAAACAGTGTTATCTCGATTTAGGCATTCCTGAATCTGCATTTATACATGTTGATGATTTCAAATCAGAACGTTTATTAGCTAATCATTTACATCAAATATCAAATGATTATTTACTCTATCGACAATATTTTCAATGGTTAAATCAATACGCAATCTTTCATGATATCAATGTTCTCGAGCCAATACGCATGTGTGAATTGTGCATGAAATTAAATTTATATGAGTATCAAGATCATAGTTATTATGTCAATTTTTTCGATTGGCAAAGAATGGATTGTTAAAGTTTAGATAGAAAAAAGAAAATTGTTTCCGTTTTTTTTTGCTTGAAATAAATAAATAATAAAAGACATTCGTATTCGGTTTTCTTCTCTCTCTTCGTTCTCTGTTGCTAATGTTGACAACTGCGATGGAATTACAACTGTTATTGTGAGTTGCCTTCAGTTAAAAGAAAAAAAAACGATAAAGAAAAAAAAAAGTAATATTAGTCGAAGTGGTTTTGTTTCGTTTGTCATCAAACTTCAGCCATAACGACAGTAACTAGCATGTGTATATGTTGTTTTGAATTTTAATAGAATTGTTTGCATACAACGAAAGAAGAAAACGTTTTCGTTTACAATCATAATATTGAAATATGTCGTCTATGATCTTTCAACCGTTATTACACGATCCACTCGGATGGAAACCATCGAAATCGACCTATGTCGATCATTATAAATGGAGAAAATATCGAGCAACAAGTAAAGATAAAAAGATTTCGACTTATAGTCAACAATATCAACGTAATGAACAAAAGAAACAACAACAACAACAATTGCCATTGAAATTGATTCCCGATGAACAAGTGATCGATCGAGTTATTCTCGTTAAAAAACGAGAAAATCAATCGGCACCAACCTATCGTTTTTCGCCATCGAAAACACCGGTTCTAATTGTCGAATGTCAACAACGACAACGGCCGATATCAGCCAATGAAGTTCGTAGATCGTTTCGAAAAACGACATAAATTAATTCATTTTTATTTTACTTTTTCAAGGAGACAACTCCGAGTAGCAAACTACCACCACGTCCACCAACTGCGCCGCCGACAGTAGTCGAAGGTGAAAACAGAATTCTCTTTTCACTTTTTATTTATTTTTTTATCTGAACAGAAAAACGACCATCACTCGTCGAACTTAACAATGACAATAGTCGTCATTGGTTAACCTATCCAAATCCTCGAACGCCTCAGTATATCATCGATATTAAACAACGCTTAGGACAACTACGAATTCCTCCGACTCTTTCTCGACCATCATCGGCATCGAGTCAAGCGAAAAAACCGCCGACACCCGTCGTTCGTCCAGCATCGGCATCGGTTCAACCTCAAGAACAACAACAAAAGCCAACAACTGAAGGTGATCAACGTCATTTTCTCTCCTTTCCAAATCCTCGAACACCTGACGATCTTCGTGCGGCTCGACTTCGAGTCGATAAACATCGATATCATGCTTCGTTGGACAACTATCCACCACGTCCTCAGACGTGTCCCGTTCGAACCAACGAAACCATTAAACCAACAACACCCGAAGAAGCAACTGTTAAAACCGATATTTGGATTCCAACTGATGACGAAAAGAAATCTCTTGTTTCCGACATTGATACAGGCTCATTTGTCATTCAAATGGTCGATTGCGATGGTCTACCCAATGAATACGTCGAAGCACTTGAAACATCGAATCTTGCACAAGAAGAATATCTGAAAAATCTTGACAGACGAAACGAACATATTCTCTACCGTCTACCTGAAACAACAAACAGTTCGCTTGTAAGTCTACAATTACACAAGCTAATTTCTATGGATTCGAATCATATTTGTTCTTTTCCTCTTTTTTTTTGTCTTTATAAATACAAAGAATGCTTATCAAAATCAGCAAACAACCGACATGAACAGTCAATTACGGCAAGTTGCACGAACTGCACAGAATGATTTCGGTGTTTGGGTTCGAAATGCAACGGACAAAGGTTTGATTCGGTTTTTCTTCGCGTTCATAACTTTCGATTTCGATCATGTAGAACGAGCATCGGCAATGAAACTGTTAAACGACGTTCTCAATCAGCCCGTTGTCGTCGGCTACGACAATCCATCGAAAGTCAAAACCGTTTTTAAACAAGCACCGACTCCACCACCTGTTCGAACGGTATCAGCAACCCGAAAACTCGGTCGAACACGTACTCAACATAAATTTCCTTGTGAAATCTGCGAAAAACTTTTAATCAAACGGCATGTTTGGGATTTAAGCGGGTAATAATAATCGTTCAAGTACTTTTTTTTTTCTTGCAGCGAATTTGATTTGAAATTTAAATAGATCCGATACATTGACATGTCCTCATCGTCCTCAGGCTATTCAAGTTCGATCTTAAGATTTTCGAGGTTAATATCTCACGAGTGTTTGCATGCGATTCACTGATTGAATATTTTCTTTATGTGTAATTAATCATCATCATCTGATTTGGATTTTTTGTTTTTAGTTTCAAATGTCCACATTCGACAACTATTTCGTAACAAGCGGACTTTTTTCTTCTCTCAAAACACCTGACGTTTGTTTGTTTTTTTGAATCACCTATATTTGTAAAAATAAAAAAGAACTAAGAATGATTGTTAAAGAGAATAGATGAGAATCGAACAGTGTCAATGATGAATTCGTTTGTGTTGTTGTCGATGGCGAAGAGAAAATGAATTTTTTCAAACGATGTCGACGAATTTCATTACAATGTATGACAAGACCACGAGTATTTTTCAACGAAAATTCGCGAATTTTTTCATCGTTACTTGTTAAAATACGTAGAAGATATCGACGATTGTATCGCGAAGGCTAAAAAAAAGAAAAACGAAATAGTATTTATTCGGATTCGAAATAATCACTCGCACTTTTCTCGTGATACTTCGTTTTGATCTATGAATTCGAATTGGACAGTTGACCTAAGGAAAAGAAGAATCGATTGAATGATGTGATGGTTTTTGTTTTACATGCTCGGATTTTTGACAATTATTCATTTGAATATCAAATTTAGTTCCATTTGGACATGTATAATGAAATGCTCGATTAGAAATGCAATGCCAATAAGATTGACAATCTAACATCGGATGAAAAGTATTATTATCAACGTGGTTACAATCGAATATATATTCACATGATACCGAAAGAATAAAGAAGAATATGATAAACATTGTACTCACAAAATTAATGATCAGACAACAATCTCAAATCATTTCTCTCTCTCTCTCTCTGGTTCGCTTTGTCTATTTGTCAACAAACATGGGTGTTTACATAGATTTACTTTTATTATCAATGAAAAGCAAAAAGTAAAGTATAGAATCAGTCCGATTTCAAACATTGCTACGTTCGAAATTTTGATAAACAGTCGGTGCAATACTCGATGAAAATTTCGTATCAATTTCTTCAAATGTTGGCCACATTTCAACACTACTTGGATAATATGAATTTAGATGTGAATAAATGCTACTGAGAATCGATTGTCGAGAATTTTCGTAATTAGGATTTATGATTGATGATGAAGAAACTTGAGTAAACGAATTCATGTTAGCTTTCGAAAGATTATCATCTTCAGTTGAATTGGTGGTATTTGTTGAATGAGGTTTAGATTTATTTACAGACGGTTGAAGAGCAAATGGAGCACTGATAATACGTGGCGGTTGTGGTTTTGAAGGAGCTCTAGAAATGATCTATTTAGTTTTTCTATTACATTGTTGAGGGTGTTCGAGATTTAACAATTGATTTCGGTCGAGACTCAATCGATGTTGAAATAATACTCAATGTCGGCGTTCGACTCATATTCACAATTATGTTTTCCATAGATTTTCGATGATCATCAAGTTTATTTGTATAATTTTCTTGTGCTGGCGGTTTAGGTCGTTCACGTATGCTATTCATATATTCCTTGTGTAAACGTTGATTATCTTGAATAGAATTTTTCGATTTTTGTTTTGTTAAACGAGTTTCTTGTTCTTTCCGACAACGTGTTTGAGTAATTAATTGTCGTAGTTTTGATTGATAAAACTTATAATAATTTCCTCCGCCCGGTGAAATATCCGTTTTGCCTGTACCGTACGATGAAATATCATTATGAATATTATCGATCATTAATGCCATTGCCATATTGTCTCTTTTTCTTGTACGAATTTAATCAAATGACGATGAATTCTCTGTTCGTCTTTTGTTGATTTAATAATTCATTATTTGATTACCGCTCGACGATGACTGATAAGTGAAAATGTCAACCGAATTGTTAGTTAAAAGAAGAAGAAAAGAAGAAGAAGAAGAAAAACGAAACGTATGTTTTCTTTTGTTCGCAGGCGTATGAGAGAGAAAAACTCGAGAATAATCTCGATATTTAATTGACTATTATGAAGTATTCAAGTGATTTATTTTTGTCGAAAAAAAAATTTTTTCTTTCTCCCCCTTGATAAGAAGCAAAATCGAAACGCCTGCATGCTTTCTTATCGTAGAATTCAAGTTTTCTCATCGAATTAATCATTCAAATAGAATCTAGAGTAATCCTCTTTGTTTTTTATTTTTCAAGGTACTACATCATATTTTATATTAAAAAAAAAAGATAGGCTAATGTTGACAGTTTTTGTTTTCGTTAGATTGTAGCCTAAAACATAACGAGCTCTGTTTTTCATCAGGGACCAAGGAAGGACAAAAAAAATAAGTCTGCGTGTATGTTTAACTATCAATTTCAAGTCCTAAGCCAACTTTATGACCACCGGCATTTAGATTGCGAGCTTCGAATAAACCGGAGAGAGTTAATTTCACACCAGGACGAAGAAGTTGTTGAAATGAAAGGCCAACTTGACATAGATTATTAACTTTAACACCGAGTGCTGTTTGAGGATCGAGTTGATATTTCGATGCGAGTGCGAAACGTGTTTGATTCGTGCCCGATGTCCAAGCTAATTGAACACCTGTTTCAAGTTTATTATTTAATCGTTGATAAACAGTTCCACCAACTTCGTTGCCGTCATTTAAATTAGCAAATATAGTAAAATCTTTGGCTTTATAACCAACAGCAAACGTATGTTTTGTTAATGCAGCTCGTGCTGTACTATAGACATATTGAAAACCAGCTAACCAACCTTGATGACCAACAACAGCTGAACCATTGACAATCGGTCCGGCAGCATCAAATGCAACATTTGTTTCGACTTGGGCTCGATCATGAACATAGGTTGTACGAAGATCGGCGGTTTTTTTTCTTTCAAAACAAAAAAAATAAATAAAATTATTAACAAATGAGCTTATTTAATATTCTCGAAATTTACCCTGTATTAGGCAAAAAACTAGCATCGAAAACAACTTTAAAGCCTTGTGCGAGTTGATCGTCAGCTGTGATTTCACATTTAATTAAATTATCGGTATTCCATTTTTCCAAAAATGTTAAACCATATGCAGGCACAACATATTTCGATTCTAAACTGCCCAATGTTCGGTTTGTTTCGGTGTTATGTTCGCCAACAACATTGAAATTAATTCCGTTCGCTGTTCGACTTTTAACGTCGAGTTTAAAGACATTAAAAACTAATCAAAATAAAAGAGAAATCCAATTTTTTGAAATTATTTCCTTAGGCTTGTTTTTTCTTCTTCTTACAATAGCCTTTGCTAAATAAATCCGATGATTGTTTACTAAGATCAGCGAATTTTGGTGGAGCCATTAGAGATAAACTTTTCTCTTGTAAAATAAATAAAAGTAAATATTATTATTGTTGTAGGTCGTCGATAATAACCTGAATAGGTGTTTTCATTGGTACGTTGAAGAACGAATAGCGAATGACGAGACATTTGTATGAAATCCTACGGAGGCAGTTACTCAGTTTCATCACAGTGCAATGGCTAAGTTTGTGATTGCTGGTAGGAGAAAATCATGTTAGCGAAAAACGTATTTTCCAACGAAAAAATCTCTTCTAGGAAAAGCGAATTGTCCTCATTTTGCAAAGGCTGAACTGCTCGGTGATTATCTTCAACGTAATCTACCGAATTTCGCTATTTTTAAATGGCAAATTGAAGCCGATGTAAGTTGAATTCGTAGAAAAATCTATTTCGTTTTCATTGAAAGAATCATTTTTGAGGAATGGGATGATTGGGTTAAATCAATTTCGGACGAATATAAATGGAAATTAGTTGAACAAACTTCGCCATTAATCTGGCGTGAATTAATCGATCGTGGCGGTCGTAGTACACTTGTTGGTGGTCTCGATGATTTTCAAGAATATGCCCAATCCTACTATGGAACAATCTTAGATGATTTCATGAATAATTCATCAGCTCTTTTTCGTTTAATAGCTCAAGAAAATCTTCAACAATATCATGATGATATTGCAATTCGAAAACAACATATCGAACAAACAATTCATCCGTATACGATCTGTATCATTGGTGCTGATCATCCATCAGCTTATTCCTTATTTCCAAATCTTCTCTCGGATACAATTATTCCCAATCGAAATATAAATCTTCGATTATTAACGAATGATTCATCGAAAGTATCCTACGTTCAAGCACTTGCCATGGAAATCGAAGATCTCGCTTGTAAACAATTCTATTCCGTTGAAATCGGTTTAATTAACGAAACGAAATCATTCGAAGATACCGATCTTATTATTGTTCTTGATGATTATTTTTTTCTTCAAAAACAAAAATATTTTCAATCGTTATTCCTCGAAAAAACACGTTTGAAACAAACATATGACGATGCTAATCTATTCGATGATGAATATCCACCGTTTGTACCCGAGAAAATGACCTATGATTTAAAACAAGCATTTGATTATTATCAAAATCTTGCACAAAATATTCAATCGACAATTCAACCTGATTGTCACATACTTTTAGCTTGTTATAATTCGATTATGATCGCAACCAAAGCATTTATTGAAACAATAACAAATATTCCCGATAGTCATATTATTGGTCTAGCACGAACTATTGAAAATCAAGCCAAAGCAAGAATTGGAAAGAAATTACAAGTTGATTTGAAAAGTACGATGAAAATACAAACGTTTTCGATTTAGGAAGATTTTTCTTTTTGAATAGACGTCGTTGATTTACATATCATCGGAGATATTAATGGTGAATTTATTATTGACACAAGTCAATGTCAAGTTGTTGATTTCGAAGGTGCGATATGGGCACAGACATTTTTGAGAAATTCAACTGAAATGTTAGCCGATTCAAAATGGATTCGAGAAGTTATTGGTAAAGAAGTTGAAAATCGAGGTATTTGGAAAATGCTAAGATTTTTTGTTGAAATACAATTGTTTTCATCTAGATTTTGAACTTTATACACATGTCGAACAAAATCGAGTGTTAGTTCATGCTCAAGCATCGGCTATTCTATCGTTTATTCAAGGTAAATAAAACTCGAATTCGAATTTGTTGTCATTTCGAAATTAAAAAAAAAATTATTATTAGATTGGATCAATGGTTCGAATGATAATCATACGTATTCATGTGTCATGTGCTGTTCAAGTTCGAGTTTAGGTCTAACAGAAACGAATAACGACGATGAAATTCTAAAGAATCTCATTTGTTCGGTTCCTGTAACGATCAAAGCCGGAGAGAATATTACGCCGATAAATTTAAATCTTTCGAATGAAAATCAAATAACTCTTACTCGAATTTTGAAGGTAATTCAACAAATTAGTCTTATTTAAATCATTTTATTTCTTCTAGGACATACAAACTAAATACAAAATGGATTGAAAACATTCTCGTTCTTTTCTTTTTCTGCTCACCTCGTTTGCTTTATATCACTTTTCATTGAATAACTAACCTATATGAATTTTCGCCTATAAAAAAAAAATTGTGCTCAATCGTGCATAACAAATTTTCATGAAGAGAGTGAAGAAAAACGAAATTCAAGCGAGAGAAATATTGAATAAGATATACATTTATATCTTCGCCTAATGGTTCACACCGATCGAAACGAGTACACACATGCACATATGATCAATGATGTATAGTTGAGATTGCATTCGAACGAAAGCGTTTCATCATAATCGTGCATACTCTATCTCGAAAGTTTAATTTGACCTGAGAAAGACAATGCCAGCCTATGGATACAATTCAACGCCAAAAGGATCTTATCAATTCTATGATTTTCTTCGTTGGAAACAGCAAATGAATCGAATACAACAACAACAGCAACAATTTCAACGAAAACCGGCATTTTACTTTCAAGATCAATCGACATTCTATTACATGTCCGATCCAATTTATACAGCTGATAATCGGTTAACTGTAATTCTAGTTTGTTTTTTTTTGCTTTTTTCTAATTCGAAAGAGATACGTATCTAGATTCAATTAACTAAAGTACATATTGGACTCAATGGTGAACAGCAACGAGTTTTTGTCGAACAAGAATTTAGTGATGAAAATCAATTGAAAAAATTTGTTAAAAATTTACATGCAAATTTTTATAAAACTTTCGAAAAACAGGACATAAACGAACAAAAATCAGGGTATTCAATCGTTTTTTTTAGGGAATGGTGATTGTTTAAAAATGTTTTTGTAGAGTTTTTGTCGTTGAAGAACCGGATGAAGAACCGAAAATCTATTCTCAAGATGCAAATGATACCGAAAATGATCAACGTTTATCATTGAAATCATCTTGTTCAACAATCTATTCGACAAAACGTCAACGAACTTACATGAAATATCGAAAATCACCGGGTTTTCCACGACAATTTCATCCACCGCCACGATTTCAAAAAGAAAAAGACTTCTATCCTTACGGAGTATATTTATCCGTTTTCAATTCTATCGTTCAATTTCAATTCTTCTATTCTAGAGACCTAATGGTTATCCACCTCGTCAACGCTGTCCTCGTTCACGAGATCACTGCAAACCTCCGACTTATCCTCGAACAGTTGCTGACAATCTCAAATTTGCCTCAACAAAAGCTCATCAACCACGTATCAATCAATCGAAATCCAATTGTCAAATGCCATTCTATCAAGCACAATCTCCTATGACATTCTATCGTTTATTTCCGTACAATTCAAAATGTTTTCAATGTTTATAATATCTTTCTCGATTACAATTTGTTTCAATACATAATATTCCCATATTTGAATCACCTATTGAACATGGCCATGTGTATCGATGATGAAAAAGTCCATTGACACCGTCTGGTAATCGACTTGCGATGCCAGATAAATTCGAATCATGTCGACTCCAATCGAGACCTAAAAACGAGAAATTCAATCAAATAAATTTCAACAAAACCGAAGAAAAAAAAAGTTATTTTCTACATGTATCAGCTGATGCCGAGCCGTTGACATAACTTCCGTGCCACCAGTATTGAAATCTAATTGAAAATGATCGAGATAAAATTTTGAATGAAGAGAGAATATTTACCGAGGTCGAAGACCGTCAACATCAAGAATTTCATTTTGAAGTGGTTTCTGATCGAATATATCTTCGACTGTATCGAATAGAGTTTGTTCCTGAAAAAGATATTTTTGTATAAGAAAATCTTAAGATCGATTTCGTTTTGTTTTTCTCGTACATGCATATTAACAATCTTTGCTTGTACACAAATACCAGCGAATAGATTCGATAGCCATTGTGTACTCGACGACATAAATGCTCGATAGAAACCTTTCAATTCTTTCTGTTCAGATACACGACCGCAGAGTTCATCGTATTCCGATAGTTTGGTGCAATTAGAATTGCTACGTTTAGCTGCACACATTTTACGAACATGTGGACCAAGCGCGAAGATATGTAACTAAAAAAGAATTTTTCTTTCTTTTTTTTTTTATTGAAGACAAAAGAGATTTACTCGTGGGCAAGTTAATGTTATTGAACATGACTAAAAAGAAAAGATGAAAGGATTTGTTTCGATTGAATTCTACCGACCGTTTTCGAAATGGATGGTAGATATGTTTGTTGTTGAACAGTCAATGAATACTAAAAATCAAAATACCAGATTATTTCTTTGTGTTTTCGTTTTCGAAATTATAATACTTGATTTTCGATTTTTATTGGTATCAATTGATTCTGAATACGTATAAGAACATTTTGTAAATGTCCGAAATCATTAACAATATGTATATATGTATGCTCAGGATATGTATATAGACTAGCTAGAGCTTCATCTATTGTTTTAAATATTCGAATATTTGTCTAGATTAGAAAAAGAAGAAAAAGAATGTTTGCTTTATATGAAAAGACTACTTGAGTTATTTGAGGACACGAACACGATGTACCAGGATCGCCTTTTTCACCTTTTAAGTGTTGATACTAAACAAGAAAATCATAATGAATCTATTTATCAGTATTTGCATCCTACAGTCGAATAATCTAATGTTGGTTGACATGTACACGGGCTTTTTTGAGCATTTCTCGAAGCAATTTTCTACAATTCAATCATTTTTCTTTGTAATTTCTTCATCTGTAAATTGTTAATCTATACTTTCGTATCAATTATTAATTGACGAATAGATTGTGCTAAACGTTCGACATTCATTCGAGTATTCAGGCAATTCTTTGCATACGCATCATCTCTCAATGCACAATCTGAACGAAAAAAAAAACAACCACAATCCATTTGTTTGAAGTTTATTGACAACAATAGGTACCTGTTGGACAAACGCCTGTATCACCTTTCTCTCCTCGATCGCCCTAAATTTATATTGTCTTCTGTTTTGTTTTCGAAACAATAGATTTACCTTTTCACATTGACATGGCGAATATGCCTATACGCATAAATCGTCTCGATAAATTCTCTTATATAATCAAACTTACATGAGCTGGATATTGTGTAAATGTTGTTGTTATCGCCGGACCCTAGAAGCAAAACGAATAAAAATTCTCTTAGCAATACAAAATGAATAATACCTGAACAATCAGATAGACTAGAAGTAAAACGAAGAATAACATCATATTATATCGAATATGTACAACTAATATTCTCGAATATATGTAGAGATATGAAAACAAAAGAAAGAAAAACGCAATGATATTAATAGCATTTTCTCTTGTGACAAAGTAATTATTCAGTGGTCGTGCACGACTTATTATCCGGACATAGTCTTCCATCACTATTGTTTATTTATCAAGCGACAATCAAAAAAAAGGACATACACAGAAGTTAGCTTTAACATTTGACAAAACAAAACGTCATAGGCATATGTATATATGACGGCAATGATAAACGTCCTACTGCGAATCTCTCTGTCTCTCTTTTCCTCGTGCTGCGCGCATGATAGAGAAGAATAATACTCAATTATTTTTTTTCTTTTGCAACTGGTTGATAATCTATTAGAAAAAAAAATTGAAACTAAAAAGGGCAATAGAAAAAAACAACGTCTGTCAGGACAAAAAAAAACGAATCCAGATGTTTAGACGAACTCATTTAGCGTACTCGATGATTGATTGTTTTGAAAAAAATAAAAAAACAACATTTTTTACCAGAGTAATTGCGACAATCTTGGGATTTGAATAGACGATTTCCAGTGGTCGATCACCTGAACCATCAATTGAATCTATTCGATCGTTGTCATCAATCGAACGTTCACTTCGTTCGATAACCCGAAAACCTTCTTCTTTTTCAAGTAAATGATTTAATTGTTCGACAAGTAATTCATCGGATGTATCTTGTTCAAGTGCTTGATTGACAATTGCTTTAAGATTATTTAAAATTCGATTGTTCGAATGCACATTTGTTAGAAGACAATTGAAAATGATCATACGAATTAATAAACAAAGAAAAATATACATTTGCTGGTGTTTTCATTTATTGAGAATACGTGTTAATAATAATTCTTAACTCTCTGTAATCTATCCCATCCTATCCATCTATCTTTATTTCTCTCTCTCGCTCTTTCTCTTATTCTCTCTGAGACAAAAGACGGAAGACGTGTTTTTTTTTGGTCTTTATCTTCTCTTTATTTTCGTTGTTTGTATGACAAACAGCATAAAATAAAAATAAAAAGTAAATATTCAATGAAATACAAATTGTTATTAGTATATTGCACAAGACATAGAACAGACAGACGCGAGAGGAATGTTATAGTATGTTGGTTTTTTGATTGATTTATTTTTGTGCGACGAAGATTTCAACATCATGATTTTGATTCGATGCGTTGGCTGCTGCTTTTCGACGTTCTTGAATGAGTTTTTTCAGATCATCGTTGCCTGTTTTCATGTTCGTGATTTTGGTTTTATTTTGATGAGGTTGAAGTTGTTTGAGACGATCGTCAATTATTCGTGGACGATTATTGACTAATCACGAAGAATAAGAAGCAAAATGAAGTGTATTTATATTTCAAATTTACCATCATTGGGATCATATTCATCTTCAATTGGCGCCCATTGTTTCGCTTTTTGTACATCGAGTTTGGCGAATTTCACCTTAACCTTGTCAATTAGTGGATATGTGATATCCCAGAAACCTTCGAGATCACTATCGAGTGGCGTTGGTTCACCAGCAGATGTTGTCGATTTCATCTATTTCGAAAAATCAATTAGAAAAAAACGAAATCGAGTTCGATTCGTCTCCTACGACATTCGCTTGGCAAAGGCCACGAAATTGTTTGAGTTTACCACGAAGTAACAAATTAACTTCGCCGATAGCAGCATTGATATCCGAACGAACTAAGATAAATGACAAAAACAAAGGAGATGCTTTTTTTTTCTAGAACGCATATTAATAACGACAGACTTTCATCAGTTAAACGATTATCATCGGATTGAAGAAGTTTATTATAAACATCTGCTTTGGATTTAATCATTCTTTCTTCTTCATCTAATTTCGTTATGAAATCTCGACCATTCTAAATCAATTTTAGAACATAATAAACAATTCGCCTTGACATTAACACAACTACATGAAATCCAATCAATCCAGTCAAAACAACTTACCATTGCTCTCGGACTTCGTTTTTTTCTTTCAACAAATAAATAATAATAATAGAAGAATGCAACTACTAGTTCTAATGAACACAATCTATGTGATCGAAACTGTTTGTGTGAACTCAGAATTGCCTGTTTGAATTGTGTGCGTGTGCGTGTGCGTGTGCGTTCGATGAATAAAAAGAAAGAACGAGAAAGCAAGAAAGAGAAGAAAAGAAAGAAGAAGAAAAAAAACAACATCTGAGTCATCGCACTAGTTCTATATAAAACGAAGAGGAGACAAGTATGACTGACTATTCATAGTCCAACAACAACAACAACAACCAATCGACTAGCGAATGAAATTATTCATCCTCATCATTTTTGTTGAGGGCACTAGCAAACATGCATGCACATAAAAAAAACGGACCATTACTTATTCATTCCAGAGGGATCATGCGTTGAATATGTATATGTTGAACTCAATTTTCCCCCCGATGGCACATTGTCTGAGCTAATCATATAATATCAATTGAGAGTCTTTTCGCATTAATCCTTTTTTTTATTAGCAAACGGTTAACTCGAAATATCAGAGCAGAGCAGAGCAAGAAGAAAAACGAGAAGAATAAAGTAACAAGCAAAAATGTATTTTGTTTTTCGATGATTATTTATGATCATTTGAATAAAGACAAAGGTGTTCAAAGAGAGAAAGAAACAAAGCACAAAAACAAAGATACACACAACAAATCTGACAAATAAAGAGAAGAAGAACAAAATACTGAGACAACAAACACTGAAATATAAACATCGATCGTTATCATCATCATCATGCAAAAGAAGAAGAAGTCCATCACCATCAATATGTAATAATTATTTATATTTATATATATATGTGTGTGTATATGTATAAGAAGATTTTGTTGTTGATTGTATTTTAATGATGTTAGTTGTTTACTGAGCTTACCTGTGGCTCGTCATATATTAAATCTTGAGTTTTACGCGTTAAATCATCAACAACTGAGCAGACGATAGGATTAGATTCTTCTTGTTGATCATAAACAGCCGATGTTTGCCATTGAATATTGTCGGTATTAAGTAATTCACCTGTTCGATCGAACAGTTCGACATTAGGCGATTCAGTACCATTCGTTTGATGTTCATCATCATTTTGTTCTATTACAAAAACAGTAAAAATCCTAAGTTTTTCTCTTTTTAAATCAATTTCGTACCTTCTTTTCGTTCGTCATTCTAAAAAAAGAACAAACAAAAATATTTTCTGTGTT
>Ga0209952_1001351_pt1 | contig 21193 bp, 17 predicted proteins | sample ThiBiot_750_biof_2_FD_183951 | JGI IMG/M metagenome (GOLD analysis project Ga0209952, IMG submission 183951) | Wastewater bioreactor microbial communities from Cape Town, South Africa - Thiocy_cont_750_biof (SPAdes) | ecosystem: Engineered > Bioreactor > Thiocyanate-remediating >...
CCCGCCCCCGCCAAATTCAAAGCGGCAGTCGCGGCTTCTCTGCCGGAGGCGTTGCATCCGGCGTGGTTAACCGCCGGTTTACGGCACGGTGCGATATTCCGCCGAACGGTCACAGATCGGGACATCTCCATCATGGCTCTGGCGCTCTTCCGCAAACGGACCCCTGCGACGGTCGATGTCGACGAGCCCGCCGCCAGCGCTCCGCTCGTCCCGGGCGCGGAATCCGTCCACGACCCGGCCAAGGACATCCTCAGCCTGCTGGAACTGGAACTCGGGGCAATGATCCGCCAGCTTGAGCACGCCGCCGCCTCGGTCGCCGGTGGGGCCGATGGCACCGCCGCGACGCTTCAGAGCATCCGCCAGCGCACCGACGCGCTGACCGGGCGCGCCGGCACCGCAACCCAGACCGCCGCCACCTTCACCGAGGCGGCGGACCGCTTCACCCGCTCGGCAGACGGCATCAACCATCAGGTCCGCGAGGCCAGTCGGCTGGCTGATCAGGCCGGCGCGGCGGCAGCCGACGCCGGCGCCAATGTCGACCGCCTGCGCGAGTCCTCCGCCGCCATCGATACCGTCGTCAACCTGATCGCCACCATCGCCAAGCAGACCACGCTGCTCGCGCTCAACTCCACCATCGAGGCGGCACGCGCTGGCGAAGCCGGGCGCGGCTTCGCCGTGGTCGCCTCCGAGGTGAAGGCCCTGGCGGTGCAGACCCAGCTCGCGACGGAGGAGATCAAGAAGAAGATCGACGCCCTGCAACAGGACGCCGCCAGTTCGATCGACGCCGTGCATCGCATCTCGACCGCCATCGATGCTATCCGCCCTGTGTTCGGCCACGTCAACGAAGCCGTCGCCGAGCAGGGCGTGACCACCGGCGAAGTGGTAAGCAACGCGTCCACCGCATCGAGTTTCATCGCCTCGGTCGGCGATAGCGCCGCCGACATCGATGCTGCAACGCGCGAGGCCGAAACCCATGGCTCGACCGTCGCGCAGGCCGGCGCAGCGATGACGCAACTCACCGAGAAGCTGAAGGCGCGTTGCGCCGTGCTGTTGCGGCGCGAGAATCATGCTGACTGGCGCATGCGCGAGCGGCTGCCGTGCCACCTCGGCATCGAGATTGCGGGCGCGCGGCCGATCAAGGCCGCCGTCTATGAACTGTCGCTGGAAGGCCTGCTGATTGGCGCTAACGGCACGAAGGATTTGCCGCTCGACACACCGCTCGCGGCCACCCTCGACAGCATCGGCACATGCCAAATCCGCTGCACCGAGCGGACGCAGGCTGGAATGAAGGCGGTATTCGTCACGCCGAACGCGGCGCTCAGCAACGCGATCGAAGACCGGCTGTGGGCGATCCACGACGAGAACACCGAATGCGTCACTCGCGCCATGCAGGCGGGCGAAACGTTGTCGAAGATGTTCGATGACGCGCTGGCAAGCGACGCGATCGCGCTCGACGATCTGTTCGACGAGAACTACATCGCGATTCCAAACACCGATCCGGTGCAGCATCGCACCCGGTTCCTCGACTGGACCGAACGCGCATTGCCGGCGTTTCAGGAAGCGTTTCTCGCCAAGGACAAACGCATGGCGTTCAGCATCGCGGTGGATCGCAACGGCTATCTGCCGGTGCACAACAAGATCTATTCGCAGCCGCAACGGCCGGGCGACGCCGCATGGAATACCGCCAACAGTCGCAACCGCCGCATCTTCAACGATCCGGCGGGATTGGCGGCGGGCCGCAACACCCGCGCTTATCTGATCCAGAGCTACGCCCGCGACATGGGCAACGGCGTCACCGTGATGATGTGCGAGATCGACGTGCCGATCTGGGTCAACGGCCGCCACTGGGGCGGCTTCCGCACGGCGTACAAGCTCTAGTCTATCGCGCTCGCATGGGTTGCCGCGCCGTCAGTGGCAGGTGGGGTTTCGCGCGGCGGGCATCGCAAGGAAGGTGATGGTCGCGGGCGCGAAGGTGACGACACCGGCGGCCGTGGCGCGGCCGTCAAGCGCCGGCAATTCATCGTGCGCGTTCAAGGCAAGCCGCTCGCCGTTCATCCGCACCACCGTATCCTGCAATTGTGGTGCACCCAGCGTATAGCGAAGGGAGTCCTCGGGAAGCCTGAGCGCGTGCGTGGTATCGCGATCGGTGTTGATCGCCAGCACGGCGACGCCGCCGTCAACATCGCGCAGGCAATGCGCATAGACATGCAGGCTCGATTCCCGCACGCTGGCATTGAGCACCGTGGAGCCCATCAGCTTTCGCCACAACAGCGCGCCCCAGTAATTCGGTCGCGGCGTCAATGTCGCCTCATCAAGCAGGCCGTAATCGCTGGCCGCCAGCGTGTTGTGCATCACCACTTGCACACCCGCCTTGGCGAGACGACCAAGCTGATCGAGATAACGGAACGTATCGCGAAACGTCGCCGCGTACTCATCGCCGCCGCATGCGGCTTCGGCGGTCTCGGTGAGCCAAATCGGCTTGCCCGGCGCGAAGCGGTCGCGCAACACGCGCTGAAACGCCAGGGCACGATCCGTGCGCGCCAGCCGTTCCTCGGACAACGCGGTCTCGGGATGCGCATGACCCGCGCAGCGTTCCGACAGCATGTCGTAATGATGATACGAAAACACGTCGATGCCCGGCTTGGTGGCCGCGGCGAAATCCGGCGCGGTCGCGACCTCGCCGGACAGGCCGGGGCCGAGCACCATGATCGACGGATCGTCCCACTTGATGAAGGCATGGAAGGTCGCGAAATCGCGACCGTAAGCGCTTGCGTTGTAGTCCGACGGCACGCCGCCGAGACCGCCGAGATCCGGTTCGTTCACCAATTCGGCGGCGGCGATCCGGCCGCCGATGCCACGCGTATAGGAAATCAGCCGGCGCGCCTCATCCGCATTCCAGGTCCCGTTCACGTCACGTGCACCCGCACTGACGGCGAAGGACGTCACGAGCCTTGCATCGACGATCTTGGCGAAATCGACCACGTCATGCCATTGCTGCCGGGCCAGCACGCCGTTGAAGCCGGACGGCGGCACCGGCGGGGGGTTGTCGGTATCGGCGAAATAGACGCCGTTCGCCCAGGTGCCGCTGACCCGCATGTAGGCGGGACCGAGCGCCGCCGCGAGCCGCCGCAATTTCGGATTGGCCAGGTCGATGGGCGGACGATAGGCGTAGGGGCTCGAGCGGCCGCCCTCCTCGCTGATGGTTGGTCCGTACGGCTTCCAGAACCGGCCGCCAGTCACCTCGACCATCTCGATATTGTAGGACTGGAAGCGCGCGTCGACTGTCCCGATCCGCGGCATGGCGGACGGCGTGATCGCAACCGCCTCGGCCGATACACCCGCATCCGTGGTCGCCGCAAGCAGCGTGACACTTATTCCCAGCGCGATCAACTTGCGAAGATGACGTCGGCGAAGTCCCATGCGCGTCGCACTCCCGGATGCAGCGCGACCGGCCATACCGGCGATCTGCGTCACCAGAACGATGGCACCGCCGGCTCCAGACGTCCACCGATCCGCACCGGCGCGACCTTCACTGCCAGCCCGGTGGCATCATCCGTCTCCACCGCGACGCCGCTCATCGTCGCGATGCCGTCGGCAGGCTCGAAGCGTGACGACGGAATCCCGGTCGTGAAGCGACGCAGCGGCTCCTCCTTTTTCATGCCGATGACGGAATCATAATCGCCGGTCATGCCGGCGTCGGTCATGTAGGCGGTGCCGCCGGGCAGGATCTGGTGATCGGCGGTCGGGATATGCGTATGGGTGCCGACCACGAGGCTGGCGCGGCCGTCGCAGAAATAGCCGGCGCCCGATGGCATCGACCGCCTGCCGCAATGGGCACGCCTCGAGTTCGCGATCGATCATCGCGAACGGATCGTCCACCGGCTCCATGAACAGGCGGCCCAGCGCGTTGATGACCAGCGCGCGCTTGCCGGTCTTCGTGTCCACCAGCGCCGCGCCTCTCCCCGGCGTGCCGGGCATGTAGTTGATCGGGCGCACCAGACGCGGCGCACGCTCGATGAATACCAGCGCCTCTTTCTGATTCCACGAATGATTGCCAAGCGTCACCGCATCGGCGCCGGCGTCGATGAAGTCGTTGTAGATTGCCTCGGTGATGCCGAAACCGCCAGCGGAATTCTCGCCGTTGACCACCGTCAGGTCGATCTTCCAGTCAGCAATGGCCTTGGGAAGGTGCTCCATGATGGCGTCGCGGCCGGAGCGGCCGACCACGTCGCCGATAAACAGAATGCGCAATTGAATTAGCTCCGCAAATCGATGCATTCGAGGTCGGTCAATACGACATCCAGCATCGCGTCATGATGTGATGCGGGAACAGTTTCGACCTCCTGCACGGCAAAAGCAACTCCGGCCGCCACGACCGGCTTTTGCGCGCGCAGCACCGCCAGCGTGCGATCGTAGTAGCCGCCGCCATAGCCGATGCGATGGCCGCGCCGGTCGAAGGCGGCGAGCGGCACCAGCACGATGTCGGGGACAAGCTGCGGCGCACTCTCGGCCGGATGCCGCGTGCCGAACGGGCCTGCGATCAGCGTATCGCCCTCATCCCACGTGCGGAAGACCAGCGGCGCATCGCGCGCGAGGACGGCCGGCAATGCCAGTTGCGCGCCGCGTGCGGCGAGCGCACGCATCAACGGCAGCGGATCGGCCTCGTTACGCATCGGCATGTAACCGGCGGCGACGGTGCTCGGGGTGATATCGAAAATATCCGCAAACGCCGCGAAGCGTTGTGCGGCAGCCTGGCGCGCCAGATCGTTCAACCCATCGCGCCGCGCGAGTGCGGCTGTGCGGAGCGTGTTTTTGTTTTGATCAATCACCGCCGATTCCGTCATGCCTGCTTTATGCCGGGCACCCACGTCCTTGTTGACGATGCACACTAAAGACGTGGATGGCCGGGACAAGCCCGGCCATGACGACGTCGTTATATCTAGGAGAATTAAGTGCGAAGCCGCGATGGCCGTTGGAGCGCTCGATCCCGGAGTTCCCTACGAAAGTAGGTGGGCACCATATGTCCGGGTCCACGGACCCGACCAGGGACAGTTCCCTAAAGGATCGATAAGGCCCCGGGGATATATGGCTCCTGACGCGCGACACAGCTTCGCGAGGGGCAATGTAATAGCAGCCACGCGCGAACGCCAGAGTGGCGTGAAACGAACTCCCGCTCGGAGTCGTCCCCGCGAAGGCGGGGACCCAGAACCCCTGGCCTTTGTCGTGATCGCAAACCTGGGCGGCAAAGAATAACGAGCACTTTTCGCCTCACGACTGCTGCGGCGTATGGGTCCCCGCCTTCGCGGGGACGACGTGCGGAAAGGTTGTTATCAACTCACGACGAACGAGATTTCACCCGATCGCGATGCCGTTGCCGACGGTGCGGTTGAGCACCTGCGTTGTCTTCTCGATGCGCTCGGCGGCAGCGTTGAGCGCGGCCGACACTGCATACTGCGTTGCGCGGTTGCGCTCGGCAGCGGCGATGCGCACATCGCCCAGCGAACTCACTTCAGCCTGAAGCGCGCGGATGCGTTCGTTGGCGTCTAGCAATTCGTCAGCAACCATCAACGCCGCCATCACTGTGAGCCGTGCGTCGCCGATCTCACCGAACTTGCCGCGCAGTTCGACAATACGCGATTCGAAATTGTCGGCCAGACTCATCAGCCGCTGCTCCTGACCGTCCTCGCAGGCCATGCGATACTGGCGGCCGTTGATGGTGACGTTGATGTGATTCATCGCTCGTCCTCCACCTCGTCGAGCATAGTGCGAATGGTACCGATCGCCGCGTCGAGCCGTTCGCCGATCTCATGATTGACGCGCTCGAGTTTCCGCGAACGCACCAGCGTGTTGTCGAGTTCATCGGCGAGCCGCGAACGATCCGCGCCCAATGCCTGAATGCGGTTCGCAAGTTCGTCCTCGTCGCGGTCGGCGTCGCGCCGGCGCTCCACCGCGCTTTCCAGCGCATCGAGCGCGGCAACCAAGCGGCGCGTCGCGCGTTCGATCTCAGCCGATCCGTTGTTGCCGCTGGTGGCGGGTTCGTCTGGGCCGGAGTGAGGAGATCGATTGGTCATGCCGACTTTCGCGAACGTTCGAGGGCCCGTCATGGGCCGGGGGCGTGCATCGCGGTCCGCTGCATGGCAAAAACCAGGCCAAAAACCGCGCCAAAAATCACGTCATGGCAAACGCTTAGTCGGTGAAATTTACGTGGCAAGCCAGCCCAGCGCAACGCCGCCGGGCAGCTATGCACCGTAAAGCGGCCGGAAGTGGGGAGCGACAGCCGACCGCCCTTGGACTCACTGGGTGCAGATGCTATTCACCCGTGCCCATCCAAATTCCGTAAAACCGGCATCTTCACCCACCGGCGAAACCCGGCCCCGAAACCGTTGATTACAGGCGAAGCCCATGACCACGCGCGTTGAACCCTCGAAAATGGCCAATGCGGTGCGTGCGCTCGCGATGGACGCCGTTCAAAAGGCCAACTCCGGCCATCCCGGCCTGCCGATGGGCGCCGCCGACGTCACCACCGTGCTGTTTACCCAGTTCCTGAAATACGACGCCGCGGAACCGAACTGGCCGGATCGCGACCGTTTCATCCTTTCTGCCGGCCACGGCTCGATGCTGCTCTACACGCTCCTGTACCTGACCGGGAACAAGGAGATGACGCTCGACCAGATCAAGAATTTCCGTCAGCTCAATTCGAAGACACCGGGTCACCCGGAGAATTTCATCACCTCCGGCGTCGAAACCACCACCGGCCCGCTCGGACAAGGGATTGCAACCTCCGTCGGTTTCGCGCTTGCCGAGCAATTGCTCGCCGCCGAATTCGGTTCCGACACCGTCGATCACTACACCTACGTGCTGTGTTCGGACGGCGATCTGATGGAGGGCATCAGCCACGAGGCTATCGCGCTGGCCGGCCATCTCAAGCTCAACAAGCTGATTTTCCTCTACGATGACAACGGCATCACCATCGACGGCCCGATCACGCTGACCGACAACGTCGATCAGGTGGCGCGCTTCAAGGCCCATGGCTGGAACGCGAAGCAGATCGACGGCCACGACCCGAAAGCCATCGCGGCGGCCATCCGCCGTGCGCAAAAATCCGACCGCCCGTCGCTGATCGCCTGCAAGACCATCATCGGCTTCGGCGCGCCGCATAAGGCCGGCACCTCCAAGGCTCATGGCGAACCGCTCGGCGCCGACGAACTCGCCGCCACCAAGAAGGCGCTGGACTGGAACTACGGCCCGTTCGAAGTTCCGGACGATGTGCTGGCAGCCTGGCGCAAGGCCGGCAAAAAAGGTTCGGCTGCGCGAAAAAACTGGCGCAAGCGGTTCGAGGCGCTGCCGGAGGCGCAGCGCGCCGAATTCCAGCGCCGGGTGATCGACCGCAAGCTGCCGGCCGACCTCGATGCGGTGATCGGCAAGCTCAAGGACAAGCTCGCCGCGGAGCCGCAGACCGTGGCGACCCGCAAGGCCAGCGAACTGGCGCTCGACGTGCTGGTGCCGGCGGTGCCGGAACTGCTGCTGGGCTCCGCCGACCTGACGCCGTCCAACAACACCCGCACCAAGGGCCTGAAGGAAGTGCAGCCCGGCCAATATGACGGCCGCTACATCCATTACGGCATCCGCGAACTCGGCATGGCCGCCGCGATGAACGGTCTCGCCCTGCATGGCGGCTTCCGCCCGGCCGGCGGCACGTTCCTGTGCTTCACCGACTATGCCCGCCCGGCGATGCGGATCTCGGCGCTGGCGCATATCCCGGTCATCTACATCATGACCCACGATTCCATCGGCCTCGGTGAAGACGGCCCGACCCACCAGCCGGTCGAGCACATCGCGGCGCTGCGGGCGATGCCGAACATGCGGGTGTTCCGCCCGGCCGATCCGGTGGAAACCGCCGAATGCTGGCAACTGGCGCTTGAGCGCCTCAAAGGCCCTACCGTGCTGGCGCTGTCTCGCCAGAATCTGACCCCGGTGCGGACCACCACTGACGCCGCCAATCGTTGCGCCGAGGGCGGCTACGAACTGGTCGCGGCGAACGGCGAGGCCAAGGTGGCGATTTTCGCCTCCGGCTCGGAAGTCGAGATCGCGGTGGCGGCACAGAAGCAGCTGGCCGAGCGCAGCATCGCCGCACGGGTGGTTTCGGTGCCCTCCCTTGAGCTTCTCCTGGCGCAGCCCGCCGACAAGCGGGCGACGATCATCGGCAACGCGCCGGTCAAGATCGCCGTCGAGGCGCAGGTGCGGTTCGGCTGGGATGCGGTGATCGGCGCGGACGGCACCTTCATCGGGATGCATGATTTCGGCCACAGCGCCCCGGCCAAGGACCTTTACAAGCACTTCGGCATCACCGCCGACGCCGTGGTCGAGGCCGCCGCCAAGCGGTTGCAGGGTAAGTAATAACGCCGGGTAACGCTATCGGAACAATTGCGATGTGACGCATTGCAACGACGACGCATTCGGGGCATGAAACCGCCCAAACATTGGTCTATCGAACCTTCGAAGGAGAATTTGAATGGCAGTCCGGGTCGCGATTAACGGGTTTGGCCGCATCGGCCGCAACGTCCTGCGGGCCATCTACGAGTCCGGCCGCAAGGACATCGAAGTCGTCGGCATCAACGATCTCGGCCCGGTCGAGACCAACGCCCACCTGCTGCGCTTCGATTCCGTGCATGGCCGCTTCCCGCACGAGGTCAAGGTCGAGGGCGACTCCATCGTGATCGGCAACAACAAGATCAAGGTCACCGCCGAGCGCGATCCGTCGAAGCTGCCGTGGAAGGACCTCGGCGTCGACATCGCGATGGAATGCACCGGCATCTTCACCGCCAAGGACAAGGCCTCCGCCCACCTCACCGCCGGCGCCAAGCGCGTGCTCGTGTCGGCTCCGGCCGACAACGCCGACATGACGGTGGTTTACGGCGTCAATCACGAGAAGCTGACCCGCGACCACCTCGTGGTCTCGAACGGCTCCTGCACCACCAACTGTCTGGCGCCGGTCGCCAAGGTCATCAACGATCTGGTCGGCATCGAAACCGGCTTCATGACAACGATCCACGCCTACACCGGCGACCAGCCGACGCTCGACACCATGCACAAGGATCTCTATCGCGGCCGCGCCGCGGCGATGTCGATGATCCCGACCTCGACCGGCGCCGCCAAGGCAATCGGCCTGGTGCTGCCGGAGTTGAAGGGCAAACTCGACGGCGTCGCGATCCGCGTGCCGACACCGAACGTCTCGGTGGTCGATCTCAAGATCGTCGCCAAGAAGGAGACGACCGCGAAGGACATCAACGAAGCGATGAAGCGCGCCGCGTCGCAGGAGCTGAAGGGCATCCTCGGCACCACCGACCAGCCCAACGTCTCGATCGACTTCAACCACGACCCGCACTCGTCGACCTTCCACCTCGACCAGACCAAGGTGATGAACGGCACGTTGCTGCGCGTGCTGTCGTGGTACGATAACGAATGGGGCTTCTCCAACCGCATGGGCGACACCGCCGTCGCGATGGGCAAGCTGATCTGAATGTTCTCGTCATGGCCGGGCTCGTCCCGGCCATCCACGTCTTGAGGCTATGTCGCGCCTGGAGGACATCTCCCTCCGTCATGCCCGGACTTGATCCGGGCATCCATCTTCTCAAAAAGATGGATGGATTGCCGGGTCAAGCCCGGCAATGACGCCGGGAAACCGCTTTCACCGATATGGCCGAGCTGTTTTCGCGATCTCTCCGAAATCCGGATAGATTGCCGTTCTTCGAACGACTGTGCCGGCCACGGCAGAGGTGAGATATGAGCAACTTCCGCACCCTCGACGACGTCGACGTGAAGGGCAAACGCGTACTGGTGCGCGTCGACCTCAACGTGCCGATGGATAATGGCCGCGTCACTGACACCACGCGGCTCGAGCGCATCGCGCCGACCATCACCGAGATTTCCGACAAGGGCGGCAAGGTGATCCTGCTGGCGCATTTCGGCCGGCCCAAGGGCCGCGACGCCAAGGATTCGCTGAAGCCGGTCGCCGCCGAACTGGCGAAAGTCATCAAGCGCAATGTCGCCTTCGCAGAGGATTGCGTCGGCGAACCGGCCGAGAAGGCCGTCGCCGCGATGAAGGACGGCGACATCCTTTGCTTGGAGAACACCCGCTTCCACAAGGAAGAGGAAAAGAACGATCCTGCTTTCGTCGCGCAACTCGCGAAGCTCGGCGATCTCTGGGTCAACGACGCGTTTTCCGCCGCGCATCGCGCCCACGCCTCGACCGAAGGCCTCGGCCACAAGCTGCCCGCCTTTGCCGGACGCACCATGCAGGCCGAACTCGATGCGCTGAACAAGGCGCTGGAAGCGCCGAAGAAGCCGGTGATCGCCATCATCGGCGGCGCGAAGGTTTCCACCAAGATCGATCTCCTCGAAAACCTGGTGAAGAAGGTCGACGCGCTGGTGATCGGCGGCGGCATGGCCAACACCTTCCTGCACGCGCAAGGCATCAATGTCGGCAAGTCGCTGGCCGAGAAGGATCTCGCCCCCACCGCGCTACGCATTCTGGAAAAGGCGGAAGCCGCCAATTGCGCCATCATCCTGCCGGTGGATGCGGTGGTCGCCTATCATTTCGAGGCCAATGCGCCGTCGCACGCTTACGGCCTCGATGCCATTCCGGCCGATGGCATGATCCTCGACGTCGGCCCGCAATCGATCGAACGCATTCATGCCGCCATCGACGACGCCGCGACGCTGGTGTGGAACGGTCCGGTCGGCGCATTCGAACTGACGCCGTTCGACCGTGGCACCGTGGTCGCGGCGAAATATGCCGCGCAGCGCACCAAGCTCGGCAAGCTGGTCTCGGTGGCCGGCGGCGGCGACACCGTCGCGGCGCTGAACCATGCCGGTGTCGGTGGCGATTTCACTTACGTCTCGACCGCGGGCGGCGCCTTCCTCGAATGGATGGAAGGCAAGCCGCTGCCGGGGGTCGAGGTGTTGCGCGCCAAATAAGCGCCCTGCCCTTGCCGCGAAGACCGTCTTCAATGGCGGCCGGCGGCACGGGCCAATCATCGCGGAACGCATTCCGCGCTTTTCCGTTTCGACGCTAACGCTCTCATTTCGTACCAGACGCATGCAGGAGACCTCGATGAACCTCGCTGACCTCAACAAAGTCGCACAGGCCATGGTGGCCCCCGGCAAGGGCATTCTTGCCGCCGACGAATCCTCGGGCACCATCAAGAAGCGCTTCGACGCCATCAACGTCGAATCCACCGAAGACAACCGCCGCGACTATCGCGAAATGCTGTTCCGCTCCAAGGACGCGATGTCGAAGTACATTTCCGGCGTCATCCTCTATGACGAGACCATCTGGCAAAAAGCAAAGGACGGCACGCCGCTGGTCAAGCTGATCGAGCAGGCCGGCGCGATTCCGGGCATCAAGGTGGACGAAGGCACGCAGGCGCTGCCGGGCTGCCCCGGCGAACTGATCACCGTCGGCCTCGACAAGCTCGCCGCTCGCCTTGCCGATTACTACAAGCAGGGTGCACGCTTCGCGAAGTGGCGCGCGGTGATCGATATCGGACAGGGCATCCCGAGCTATACCGCCGTGCGCACCAATGCGCATGCTTTGGCGCGCTACGCCGCGCTGTGCCAGGCGGCGCAGATCGTGCCGATCGTCGAGCCCGAAGTGCTGATGGACGGCGATCACTCGATCGAGCGCTGCTACGAGGTCACCGAGTTCGTGCTCAAGGAGACCTTCCAGGAGCTGTATTACCAGAAGGTCGCGCTCGAAGGCATGATACTGAAGCCGAACATGGCGATCTCCGGCAAGAAGGCGAAGGACCGTGCCGGCGTGCAGCAGGTTGCGGAGAAGACCGTGAAGCTGTTGAAGGAATGCGTGCCGTCGGCGGTGCCGGGCATCGCTTTCCTCTCCGGCGGCCAGAGCGACGAGGAAGCGACCGCGCATCTCGACGCCATGAACAAGATCGGCGGCCTGCCGTGGAATCTCACCTTCTCCTACGGCCGCGCGCTGCAAGCCGCGCCGCAGAAGGCATGGTCGGGCAAGGCCGAGAATCTTGGCGCCGGCCAGCAGGCGTTCACCCACCGCGCCCACATGAACGGCCTCGCCTCCAAGGGCGAGTGGAAGGCCGATCTGGAAAAGAAGGCGGCGTAAGGTCGCCACCGTCTGCACCTTTGGTCATTGCCGGGCTTGACCCGGCAATCCATCGTCTTGAAAAGATGGATGCGCGGGTCAAGCCCGCGCATGACGTTTTTATCCGGGATCGCGCGACAAATTCGTCTTCTGTCCGCAGACTCTCAAAGGCTACCGTTTGATGTCCGCGAAATCCGCCCCTGCCCGCCCGATGCCGCGATTGTATCTCGCGACGCCTGTGGTGGATGACGCGACGGCGCTGGCCGCCAAGCTGCCTGACATTCTCGCGGGTGCCGATGTCGCCGCTGTGCTGCTGCGGTTGGCCGACAGCGATCCGCGCACCCTGCTCGGCCGCATCAAGACGCTTGCGCCTATCGTGCAAAACGCCGGCGCGGCGCTGTTGCTCGACGGCCATGCCGATCTGGTCGCGCGCGGCGGCGCCGATGGCGCGCATCTTATCGGGCTTGAGGCGATACAGGAGGCCCTTCCCGGCCTGAAGCCGGACCGCATCGTGGGCTGTGGCGGGCTGCATACCCGGCACGACGCCATGATTGCCGGCGAAGCCGGCGCCGACTATGTGCTGTTCGGCGAGCCTGACGCGCGCGGCGAGCGCCCCTCGGCGGAGGCTGTCGCCGAGCGGCTGAACTGGTGGGCTGAGTTGTTCGAGCCGCCCTGCGTCGGCTATGCCGCAAGCCGCCCCGAGGCCCATGCCTTCGCGGCCGCCGGAGCGGATTTTGTCCTTGTCGCTGACATGATTTGGTCCGATCAAGCGGGACCGGCCGCGGCGCTTGCGGATGTGGCCGCAGCGCTCAAGGACGGTTATGCGGCAGCGGGACACTCTCTCACCGGGCGGAATTAACGCGGGCATGAGAATGCTGCGCACCGTCACGATTCTGTTTGGGTTCGCGCTGCTGACGACGACCGCGCAGGCACAGATCTCACTGGTGCCGCCGGCCGCGATCCCGCAGCCGCAGGCCCAACCCGAGCCGCGCCCGGCGCCGAAAGCCGCACCCAAGCATACGCCGAAAGCAGCGCCGAAACCTGCCCCAAAGCCGGAGACCAAGTCCGCGCCGCCGCCGGTACGGAAATCGACCACCACGGAAAAGCCGGTGTCTCCTGAGGCGGCGAAGGCGGCGGCCGCCGCCGCGGAGAGTAACGACCTCGACGCTGTGCTGAACGAGCCGCCGAATGTCGATCTGGTCTACGGCGCCTATCAGCGCGGCTTCTACCGCACGGCCTTCAACCTCGCGACCAAGCGCGCGCAGGAGAAGAACGACACCGCCGCGATGACCATGCTGGGTGAACTCTATGCCAACGGTCGCGGCGTCAAGCGTAACTACGCCAAGGCCATCGAATGGTACAAGCGCGCCGCCGACCAGGGCGACCGCGAGGCGATGTTCGCGCTGGCGATGCTGAAGATCGGCGGACAGGGCGGTCCGGCCGACCGCGAGGGCGGCGCAGGCCTGTTGGCGTCGGCCGCAAAGCTCGGCGAGCCCAAGGCGGCCTACAATCTGGCGCTGCTCTATGTCGACGGCCAAACTTTCCCGCAGGACTTCAAGCGCGCCGCCGAACTGCTGCGGATCGCCGCCGACGCCGGCAATGATGACGCGCAATACGCGCTGGCGAGCTTCTACAAGGAAGGCACCGGCGTTCCGAAGGACATCGACAAGTCGGTGCGGCTGCTGCAGGCCGCCGCCATGGCCGGCAACATTCCCGCCGAAGTCGAATACGCCATCGCGCTGTTCAACGGCACCGGCACCAGCAAGAACGAGGTCGCGGCAATCTCGCTGCTGCGCAAGGCGGCGCGGCAGAACAACCCCATTGCCCAGAACCGGCTCGCGCTCGTGCTGACGCAGGGCAAGGGCGTGCCGGTCGACATGATCGAAGGGTTGAAATGGCATCTGGTGGCGAAAACCGCCGGCAAGGGCGATCCGCTGCTCGACGAGGCCTTAGCGCGGCTCACGCCGGAAGATCAGGCCAAGGTCGAAGCCGCCGCCAAGAAGTGGCTCGGCACCAAATGATCCGGCCAAAGATCGGGCCAAAGAACGGCTCTTGACGGGGCGCGCCCCGCAAGGCACCCAATCCCCTCACCAAACGCCCCGCTGGGGCGCGATGAATCGAGACGCTCATGCTGCATTCCGCCCTCATCAACGTCATGGTCAAGGCCGCGCGTCGCGCCGGCCGCAGCCTGAGCCGCGACCTCGGTGAAGTCGAAAACCTCCAGGTGTCGCTGAAAGGACCGGCCAATTTCGTCAGCGCCGCCGACAAGCGCGCCGAGGAAATGCTCTACACCGACCTCTCGAAGGCGCGCCCCGGTTACGGCTTCATCGGCGAGGAAGGCGGCACCCGCGAGGGCGCCGACAAGACCCATACCTGGATCGTCGATCCGCTCGACGGCACCACCAATTTCCTGCACGGCATTCCGCAGTTCGCCATCTCCATCGGCCTGCAACGCGAAGGCACGATGATCGCCGGCGTGATCTACAATCCGGCCACCGACGACCTGTTCATCGCCGAGCGCGGCAAGGGCGCGTTCCTCAACGACACCCGGCTGCGCGTTGCCGCGCGCAAGCAGTTGCACGATTGCGTCATTGCCTGCGGGCTGCCGCATATCGGCCGCGGCGACCTGCCGCTGTCGCGCGACGAAATGACGGCGTTGCAGCCGCGCGTCGCCGGCCTGCGCCGCTTCGGCGCGGCCTCGCTCGATCTTGCTTACGTCGCGGCGGGCCGGCTCGATGGCTACTGGGAACGCAACCTCAAGCCGTGGGACATGGCGGCGGGCATGATCATGATCCGCGAAGCCGGCGGCGTTGTCAGCGACATCCAGACCCCCGGCGATCCGCTCGTCAGCGGCGACGTGGTCTGCGGCAACGAGACGATCCACGCCGAGCTGACGAAGATTCTGCGCCCGCTGAAGAAGTAGGCGGGCGCGGTTCGCCATGCTTTTTTCGTCATGGCCGGGTTCGTCCCGGCCATCCACGTCTTTAACCGCTGATCTGTTGCGAAGACGTGGATGCCCGGCACAAGGCCGGGCATGATGGAAAGGTCGGGGGTGCTTACTCCGCCGCCGACGCTTGCGCCGGTGCGGGAGGCCCATAGACTTCCGGCGCCGTCTTCGCGCGACCTTCTTCGCGCGCGGCGCGGGAGAACAGGCGCTGCACGAAGACGAAGAACACCGGCACCATCAAGAGCGCGAGGATGACCACCGCGATCATGCCGCCCATCACGCCGGTGCCGAGCGCCTGCTGGCTCTGGGCGCCGGCGCCGCTGGCGACCACCATCGGCAGCACGCCGCTGACGAAGGCAAGGCCCGTCATCACGATCGGACGGAAGCGCAACTGACAGGCTTCCAAGGTCGCCGCAATCAGCGACTTGCCTTCGGCGCGCAGGTCCTTGGCGAACTCGATGATGAGAATGGCGTCCTTCGCCGCGAGACCGATGATCGTCACCAAACCGACGGTGAAATAGACGCCGTTCGGCAGATCGCGCAATGTCGAGGCGATCACCGCACCGACCATTCCGAGCGGAATCGTCAATAGCACCGCCAGCGGAATGGTCCAGCTCTCGTAGAGCGCTGCGAGACACAGGAACACCACGAGGATCGACAGCGCCAGCAGGAACGGCGCCTGCGAGCCGGAGAGCTTTTCCTGCAACGACTGACCGGTCCATTCGTAGCCGAAGCCGCGCGGCAACAGATCGGCGAGCCGCTCCATTTCCTTGATGGCATCGCCCGAGGTGAAGCCCGGCCGCGCTTCGCCGCTGATGCGCACCGCCGGATAGTAGTTGAAGCCGACGATCTGCGTCGGCCCGCGCGCCCATTCGATGGTGGCGAAGGACGACAGCGGCACCACCTGCCCGCGGCTGTTCTTGACGCTGTAGTTCAGAATGTCGTCGGCATTCATGCGGTCCGGCGAATCCGCCTGTACAATGACGCGCTGCATGCGGCCGCGATTAGGGAAGTCGTTGATGTAGGCCGAGCCGAGATTGGTCGAGATGGTGTTGTTGATGTCTTCGAAGGTAATGCCGAAGGCGCTCGCCTTCTCGCGGTCGATCATCAAATTGACCACCGGCGCTTCCGGCAGGCCTTCGACATAGACCTTCTGCAACACTGGGCTCGCATTGGCATCCGAAACCAGCTTGGTCGCGGCATCACGCAAGGCGCGATAGCCCTTCTGCCCGCGATCCTGCAAGCGGAAGCTGAAGCCGGAGGAGTTGCCGAGGTTGTCGATCGGCGGCGGCTGCAATGCCGAGATCCTGGCGTCGCGCAAGCCTTCCATGTGCTTGTTGACGTCGTTGACGATGGCCGAGGCGGAATCGTTCTTGCCGCGTTCCGACCAGTCCTTCAGCGTGATGAAGGCCTGCGCGGTGTTCATGCCCTGGCCGAGGAAGCTGAAGCCGGTGAGGAAGGTGACGTCCTTGATGCCGTCGCGCTTGGCGAGATAGTCCTCGACCGATTTCACCGCCGCCTCGGTGCGGGCGAACGACGAATCCGCCGGGGTCTGCACGTCGGTGGTGATGAAGCCCTGATCGTCGATCGGCAGGAAGCCCGCCGGCATCCGCACGAAGGCCCAGCCGAGCCCGATCAGCAGAATGGCGTAGACGATCATCAATCGGCCGGTGCGCTTCAGCGACCAGCCGACGGTGCGGGTGTAACGCACGCGCGTGCGGTCGAGCATGCTGTTAAACACGCCGAAGAAGCCGCGCCGTGCGTGGCCGTGCCCGGCCTTCACCGGCTTGAGCAAGGTGGCGCACAAAGCCGGCGTCAGCGACAGCGCCATCAATGCCGAAAAGCCGATCGCCGCCACCATCGTCACCGAGAACTGGCGATAGATGATGCCGACCGAGCCGGGGAAGAACGCCATCGGCACGAACACCGCCGCCAGCACCGTGGTGATGCCGACAATGGCGCCGGTGATCTGCGACATCGCCTTGCGGGTGGCTTCCTTCGGCGGCAACCCTTCCTCCGCCATGATGCGTTCGACGTTCTCGACCACGACGATGGCGTCGTCGACCAATATGCCGATCGCCAGCACCATGCCGAACATCGTCAGCATGTTGATGGAGTAGCCGAACGCCAATAGCGTCGCGCAGGTGCCGAGCAGCGCCACCGGCACCACGATGGTGGGAATGATGGTGTAGCGGAAGTTCTGCAGGAACAGAAACATCACCAGGAACACCAGCACCACCGCCTCGATCAGCGTGTGCACCACCTTCTCGATTGAGGCTTTCACCACCGGCGTGATGTTGTAGGGAATCTCGTACTTGATGTTGGCCGGGAAGAACTTCGAGAGCTCCTTCATCTTGGCTTCGACGGCGCTCGCCGTCGCCAGCGCGTTGCCGGTCGGCGACATCAGTACCGACAGGCCGGCGGCTGGCTTGCCGTTCAGCCGCGTGGTAAACTGATAGCCCATGCCGCCGATCTCGATGCGCGCGACATCGCGCAGCCGCACCGTGGAGCCGTCGGCATTGGCGCGCAGCACGATGCTGCCGAATTCATCCGGCGAGCCGAGCTGGCCCTTCACCAACACCAGCGCCGAGACCTTCTGATCCCTGTTGCTGGGCTCCGCGCCGACGCTGCCGGACGCGACCTGCGCGTTCTGGGCGTTGATCGCCTTGGTGACGTCATCGGCGGTGAGGTTGAAGCCGACCAGTTTCTCCGGATCGATCCAGATGCGCAGCGACTGCTCGGTGGAATAGAGCGTCGCGCGGCCGACGCCGGGGATACGGCGGACTTCGCCGAGCACGTTGCGGACCATGAAATCGCCGAGCGCGACTTCATCCATGCTGCCGTCGGTGGAGGACAGCGTGATGATCTGCAACACCGCGCTGGAGGCTTCCTCGATCAGGATGCCCTGCTGCAACACCGCGCGCGGCAACCGCGACTCGATGCGCTTGATGCGGTTCTGCACGTCGACCGACGCCATCTCGACGTCGGTGCCGGGCTGGAAGAACGCGGTGATTTCCACCTGACCCAGCGAATCGCTGGTGGATTCGAAACTCAGGATGCCGTTCGCGCCGTTGAGTTCCTCTTCGATCAACCGCGTGACGCTGTTGTAGAGGTTCTCCGGGGAGGCGCCCGGATAGCTGGTCGACACCGAGATCGACGGCGGCGCAATGATCGGATACTGCGCGACGGCGAGGAACGGGATCGAGATCGCGCCGATCAAGCAGATGAACAGCGCAACGACCCAGGCAAAAATCGGCCTATCGATAAAGAAGGAAGGCATCAGCGGCTCAATCGCTGACCGATGCCGGCGTCGCCTTGATGATGTCGTCCGATGCAATCGCGCCGGCGGCCACCTCGCGCAGTGGCTGCGGCTTCACCTCATCGCCGGCAGCAAACTTCTGGAAACCCTCAACCACCACGCGGTCGCCGGCCTTGAGGCCATCGGTGATCAGCCACTTGCCGCCGTGAACCGCGCCAGTGCGCACCGGCTGCACGGCAATGCGATTGTCGGGACGCACCACGAACACCTCGCTGCCGCCGTCGCGGCTGCGTTGCACCGCCTGCTGCGGAACCGCGATGGCGTCGATATCGATGCCCTGCTCGATCAGCACGCGGACATACATGCCCGGCAGCAACTCGCCGTTCGGGTTCGGGAACTCGCCGCGAAGGGTCACTTGGCCGGTCTCGGCATTCACTTTGGCCTCCGAGAACAACAGCTTGCCGGTGTGCGAATATGCACCGTCATCGACGATCAGGCGAATCTTGGCCGCGCCCGGTTCGATCTGCTCGAGATCGCCGCGCGCGAACGCACGCCGCAGCTTGTTGAGGTCGCTGACCGACTGGGTGAAGTCGGCATAGATCGGATCGAGCTGCTGGATCGAGGCGAGATTAGTTGTGTCGTTCGGCACCACCAGCGCGCCCTCGCTGACCAGCGCCGCGCCGATGCGGCCGTTGATCGGCGCACGAATGGTCGCATAACCGAGATTGAGTCGCGAGCGCGCGACGTCGGCCTTGCGCGCCGCGACGTCAGCCTCCGCCTGCCGCTTCGCCGCAATCGCCGTTTCATGCTGCGCTTCGGAGGCGACATGCTGATGCGTCAGCGTTTCGATGCGCTTGGCATGGCGGGTTGCCTGATCCAGCACCGCCGCTGCCTTGGCAAGTGCCGCCTCCTGCGCCATCAGATCGACCTCGAACGGCTTCGGATCGATCTTGTAGAGCGGATCGCCAGCCTTCACGTCGCTGCCCTGATGGAACATGCGCTCGACGATGATGCCGGAGACCTGCGGACGAACATCGGCGATGCGGGTCGGCGCAATGCGCCCGGGCAATTCGCGCACCACGGCAAAGGGCTGCGGCTTGACCGCGACGAAGCTGACCTCCGGGATCGCGACCGGTTGCGCGGCGACGGCCGAGGCCGGCTCGTCGCACCCCGACAGCACGGGGCTGATCGCGAGCAGCAACATCAATCCAAGTCCGGAGCGCAGTCCTCGTCGCGTTGTCGGTTCCATTGCCTCGCTATCCCGTTCGTCAGACATGAATCAAAAGCAAGCCGCGACAGCGTGGCCGCGCGGCGTGGTGCATTCGAACTCTGACGTCATTTGATTTCGCAAAAGTAACGCAGCGAGAGCGCGACGCAACAATTTTTGCGGCGGCGCAATGCCACAGCGCGTTACTACGTTGAAGTCGCAGCAACTTTGCAGGACTCACATAATTGTGAGTCGAGGCGTGAACGACGATAATAAATTTGGAATGAGTCCAGAACGTCGCGCCCACTCATAACTGCGACAATTTATCCATCGCGCGCACACGTGAATACCGGCGACGACGTATCAACATGACGAAACTGTAATGCGCGGATGGCGCGTGATGACGCCGATTGTTGCGTGACACCGCTCTACTTGAGTACTTCGCAAGCGTTGTGCTGCACATGCCGCGTGCGATCGCGCTGTGCCAATCCATGCCACCATGTTGTCAGTGCATCGCCATCGCACGGCAGCTTCACGCACATGCCTTCGATATAGGCGATCCAGTCATCGAAGCGGAATGCCGGCACCGGCACTACCACCGGCACATCGGCGCCGAGCGCGTATTCGATCAGGCGCGCGAGGCCGCGTCCCTGCTGCTCCTGCCGTCCGAAGCGATTGACGATGAGGAGATCCGCGCCCCGATCGATCGCCGCCATCATCGCGCCGCGCGCTGCCGCGAGTTTATCGAGATCGAGCCGGCGGCCGTGCGTATAGACCGCCTCCTCCTGGAACAGATCGACCCGTTCGCCGCTGTGAACCATCATAGCCGAGAGTTCCGCGACGCCGGCATTGTGATGCCCGAACTGCACCAGACCGACGGGCCGCAGCCCCTCGGCTTTCAGCGTCGCGACGAAATCGAGCAGCACGCCGTCCGGCTGCTGATGCGCCTCATAAACCAGCGCGGCGACATCGCATTGCGCATCGAACATCGGATCACCTCGCGGCCGACACGACCGCAAAACACACCGTCAGCTTAACGCGCCTCGTCGATGAATTGAAGCTGCGTTTACCTCGTTATATTTTTGTGTATATTTCGATACCACCCTGCGATCCGGACGAACCGTCATCGGATTTCTGGATTCTCTATAAATGCCGCGAATGGCGCTGGACCTGACGCCATCACGCGATAAAGGTTGGCGCGATAAAGGTAGACTGTCGTGAGCGACGCCAAGGACGACATCGATACCATGACGAAGAAGGAGATTGACAGCCGCGCGCTGACGACCTGCGCGGTGGCGCCGGATGGCAAGACGGTCTCGCTCGGGTTCACCGATGCGTCCGGTCAGCCCGTCGCCGTCAGGCTTCCGCTGGAACAGGCCAGCGCGTTGGCGATGACACTGCCGGCGCTGATCGAGCAGGCACTCCGCCGCCAGTTTCGCGACGACAGCCTGCGCTTCACGTTTCCGCTCGGCTCATGGGCGGTAGAGCAATCGCCGGACCCCGGCACCAATATCGTCACCCTGCGGACGCCCGATGGCTTCGGTGTCTGCTTCACCATGCAACGGCAACAGCAGAGTGCGCTCGGCGAAGCCTTTAGCTGTGATTGCGATTGCGTTCGACGCTCGCCGTTTCCTACGCATTGATCGACACCATGCACATCAG
>Ga0209952_1001355_pt1 | contig 21128 bp, 23 predicted proteins | sample ThiBiot_750_biof_2_FD_183951 | JGI IMG/M metagenome (GOLD analysis project Ga0209952, IMG submission 183951) | Wastewater bioreactor microbial communities from Cape Town, South Africa - Thiocy_cont_750_biof (SPAdes) | ecosystem: Engineered > Bioreactor > Thiocyanate-remediating >...
ATATAGGGCTTGTGATTTGTTTGTTCGGATATGGGTGGTATTTTCGAGCGAACTGTTTTGTTTTCTTGTTGATTGCCAGAGATATAGAGTGCTTCGGATTTGGGAAATTTAGGTTCTGAAAAGAAAATTTGATATTGATCGATGATGTAAAGTAAAGTGTACCTTTCGATGGTGATGGCTGAGTAGATTGAACGATGGGATAGGAAATAACTTCTTCGCGAATTACTTCAGGTTTACGTTCGATACTACGACTACTTCGTCGATTAACAACAACAACAGTTGGTGGGGGTGTTCGTTTTCTTGGCAACGGTCTAGAATCAGGGTCGATTTTGTTTTCTCAATTCGATAAAATTCTATTAGAAATAATGAATTCATACTTTGTTTGATTTGGTTGTGTTTGTTGTATAACTGGTTTGTTAACTAAAGTATATGTTGTCGGTTTTCGAAATGATTCTTGTGTTTGTTCAATTTTTGTTGTGTTATTAATCGGCTGATTGAGTGAGTAGATAACCGGATTGATTTGTTGTTTTGGTGGAAGTTTTTCTACTGTTCGATTATTATTTTCCGGCGGTGTATCACCGACAATTGTGTAGATTACAGGAGCTGGTCGTTGCCCATTCAGTGGACTAACTTGTACACCACGTGATGTACGAGCTGGATTACCGACAATTGAATAAAGATTTGGTGACGGTTGAGCTGTTATTGTTTTAGGAACATCTTCAATTGAATTTCGGATATGTGGATTGCCGACAAGTGAATAGACAGTTGTAGTATCGTCAATTCGAGGTGTTGGAATTTCAGCATTGCTAATGCTCATGTCGATTGTTGGTCGACGAGGACGACCCGTTATGGCATAAACAGTTGGCTCAATTGGTGGTTCTCGTTTTGTTGGCAATGGTGATTGATCAGACGTAATCGGTGGTGTTTTGCGATCGGAAATACTATAAAATATCGGTTGAGACATAACTTTTGGTTCGAGAAAAACTGTTGGAGCATCATTAATAGGAATCGGAGATTCGCGTTCTAACATTGGACTTGAATCGATATGATAAATCTTTGGATCTGTCGGTTTGGGCAGAGCTTTGGCTGGTATTGGTCGATGCCGAGTTTCGACTATATACATTGCAGATGGTTCTTGATTTTCGATTGAATACATTGATGGTGGCCGATGTTCAACCAATGGTGTATGCCGATTGGGATCACCGATCATTGTTCGATATACGATATTTTCTAGAAAATATTCGAGAATTTTCTTTATCAAAATTGAAAATACGATCTCAATGTCAACCTTTATTATCTACAATTTCTTCAATTATATGGTCTGGACTTGTTGCCATGGATTGCAAATTTCAAGATAGAAAACTAACTAAAATAGAATACGTCAAATTTTGTCTTAGCTCGTTTTCTGCTGTGTGTCGGTAAAACAAATACATTCAATAATTTATAATTGATTTTTCTTCTTTGCTCAAAAAAAAAAGAAGAATTCATACGACAAATCATAACACAAACCTGTCTTATATCGATGAAAATTAAATTCGATCAAATAACTGCAAAATCACCTTTTCTTTCTTTCTTTCTTTACAAATATTTGAATTTAACTTGATGTAAATCGATAGGTACTTATCATTACAAAACGACAAAAGAAAAATGAACTCATTTACTTCAGATTTTTGTTTCTCTCTCTCTCTCTCTCTTTGTTTCTCGCTTCTTTTATTTGAGATTTCATTAGTTTTAATAAATAAGCTTAATATTGACATGCAACAACCGATTGATTAATCATGAACAACTAAATGACGTCGTCAAAACAAAAAAAACGAGAATTAATTAGAGAAATAAGCGTCTTTTTTTCAGTTTATTTTAATTTTCTTTTCAAAAAAAATTGAGTACAAACAAACATTGAAATAATAAACCCTGATAAAAAAATGTTCTTTTCCTCTTTATGCCGATATGCCGACAGTTTTCCAGTTGTTATTATTATTATTAATCGATTTAACAGTTCGATTTTGTCGTTGAATAGGCCAGTATTGTTCAGGTGATCGAATCGGTTTGACTTTAGTTAGACGACTTATCTAAACAAAAATGAAAACAAGAAAATTCGTTGTTTTTCTTTGTGTGTTTATATTGTATTACCAAAGCTTCAGTTTCTTCAACAGAAAGATATCGTTTCGATGGTGTCTGTATTGGTGTATGTCTTTCACGACATCGCATTGGACTTGAAAGACGTTCGACCACTTGTGTCACATGTTCCGGTGAGACTTGTTGATAACCAAGTGGAAATGGTGGATGAACAATAGTGCCCCATTTTTGTCGATTTCGTGGTTGAACCGGACGTGTTGATGATACATCGGTTAATCGGCCGTAATCCGAATCATCAACAAAGATTTTTTTGATTTCATAAGCTCGTGGTACAGACGCTTGACTAAGATTTGGCGAGACAATTTGTCGTATACGATTTTGTTCATCTTGACTGTGAAATGAACTGCTCGATGATTCTTTTGTCAAATGTGTATTTAAACTTGTACTTGTCGATGCTGTTTCACGACGTTGTTGAAGCCGTGTTGGACTCGGCGATATTGTCTTTCGATAGCGAGACGTATATGATAGTTGTGAACTATTTCCTGAACGATTTATTTGTTGACGTCGGGCAGGTAGCAATGGTACTTGACGAGATTTCATTGATGTAATCGATGGTTTCGCCGGTTTTTCTTCTTTGATTTTGTCGTTTTCATGTGTAAATGATATTTGTGTGCTCGTAAGACTATTATCAATAATTGCAATTGGTGTTTCCAGTGGCCGACTAGGAATATGTTCTGATAGAATTGATGGTAATTTCTTTTCTTCAATGAAATCATCATCGTACAAATTCGATTCGAAATCACTCAATGGACAACATTCACGATCGGAATCGGACCAATCGGACATGGCTTCGATTTCATCGTCGGATATGGATTTAGGTCGTTGAGCACGGAATTGCAAATGTTGAGCACGACTCAATGCAAGACGATCTACGGTCATCGTCGTCGTCGTCGTTGTTGTTTTGTCATTTATTCGTGAACGATTCTTACTTGTCATTTTTCTTTCTGAAAATGTAAAAAAGAAGATGAAGAAAAAGAAAACAAGAAAACGAAATGAAAATGACGTGACGAAAGAAAAAAAAACACAGCAACCATTTTTTTTTCAAACTGTACCGTTTTTTTTCTCCCTTTATTATGACAATGTTAGTTAGCAAGAATAATATAGAGGTAGAAAAGAAAAACAAATAGTCGAGCTTCGGGGCGTCGTCGTTGTGTCAAAAAAATTAACGATTTTTGAGAATTTGATTACGACGAGTGTGCAAATGGTTCTGTTCATTTTCTTTTTCTTTCTTTTCTTCCAAACGATCAATAATAAAACAAAGAAAAGGAGAAGAATAAGAAGAAGAAAAAACTTTCTTACACTTTTCTTTTCTTCTACTAGAGCTTTTATTTGTAAGTCGCAATTCACGCTAATGGAGATCGAAAAGACTTGTGCGTTGTTGCTAACTACATAAATAACAACAACCCTCACCCTATGTTAATCAAACAAAGCAAAAAAGCCTCCTCGATTTTCGTTTTTTTTTGTTTCGATCTATTGAAAAACATTTCAATTAAACTAATTGAACATTGTTTTTGTTTGCTTGGTTACTAAGGATTTTGAACGATCGTTATATCGAAACATGCAAACAGAAATAATTATTCTTATTATGATTAATCAGTTTTTAATCGAAAGATTTTCAAGTACTGGTAAACGCCTTTTAAGAATAATATTCAACGCACAGCATGACATAGTTTATTCATCAAAAAAAAGAAAATAAGAAAGAAAAAGGAGAATGAATATTGTCGTTTTTTGTTTTTTTTTCATATCTGATTCAACTAAATATCGTCTTGTAAAGCACAAGCTAAAGCTCTCAATGGTGAATCGATCATTCTTGGAAGAAATGGTTTTAAAACAATCGAAATAAATTGTTTCGTTTGATTGAATTCATTTTTAAGTTTAGTTATATGTTCAAGTCTTATGGAATCAAAGCCTAACTGCCATCGACGTGCAAATATTGTGACAATTTCGAATAATTTCATTAATTGTTCACGTATAGGTTGTTGTTTCGGTTGAAGTAAACCGCCAATCGAAAGTGCAAGAAGAAATTTCTCATGAAAATCTCTCATTGACTCAATATCGATTGAGTGATTTACATGTTTATCAAGAAATTCTTCGCCAGCCGTGTGAAACTAATAAGAACAAAAACAAACTTTTTTTTTGAAAAAAAGAATTTTGATTAAGAAAATACGAAGAAGACTTACAGTTGTCAGGACGAAATTATTAACAGCATTGACAGCGTGAAGTAAACGAGCACGAAGTAGAAACATTTGATGATGAAGATTATACGATTGATGACGATAGATATGACGATTACGAAGACGAGTTTTCTGACGAAATTCTTTGAAAAGGAAAAAAAGCATTTAAATCGACAAGAAACAAAAACTGTTCGACATGATCTCTTACCATTGAAAACTAATTGATCAAGAACATATTTGGCTTGTTTAACTTGTAAAACAAATGCGAAACATTTCTGATAGATATCCATATGTTCATTTTGAATAATCATATGTAATTCTTTGGGTAGATCGTATTTTAATTGTACATTTTGAATGATATATCTCGATAGATCATTCGATGATTGAAAAATAACATTTAATGGATATTTATCTTTGTCAATACCGAACATAGTCAATGTACTATCGAATGAAACAAGTACAGTAAATGCATCTAGACGTTCGTGAATTGTTTGTGAAAGTTTCGAGTAGAGTCTCAATGCGAATTGATGCATAAATGAACCGTTTTCGAAAAGAAAAAAGTCTCGTATCGTATTTATATGTTTTAAATATTGTAAACGAATGAGAATATCATTTGTTAATTGATGAATTACTGATTGACATTTGATACGAATAATATTTTTACTGAAATTGAAGAGAATTGTTTCGATTGTCGATGTTTGATTTGCATCTGACGAAAGGGTTAGTTGTTGATGTTTGATTTCGAGTAGAGTAGGTTCGAATCGTTGCATTTGATTGAATGAAGATATAAGAAATGTATTTTTAGGATTATCGAGATGATCATAGGAAAGATTAAAGCAAAGAAATGGCGTTTGAACTGGTTTCGATGATGAATCAAATGAATTCCAAGTAATTTGATCGAGATGAAAATTTTCTTGCAAAGTCTTTGAAAATTCGTCGACAAATGATTGAGATGATTTCTCGTTCGAAAGAACGCTGTTTGACTTCAGAATTTCGGCACATTTGCCTGCTTTGAAAAGAATAGACACGATTGATGCTAGCCATTTGGGGATTAAACTAAAAATTGATTGTTTTCTTTTTAAATAGGAAAGAGAAATCGTAATTCAGTCATACGAAGCATTTTCAACTTGTTCGATATATGCTAATTGCCAGAAATCGATTGATTCAACTGAAATCTCGGACTTTCTAAAGAGAATGTCTTCGTAGAAGAACAGAATTTTCGTTTGGAAATCTACCGTTTAATAAAGAATTCTTCAAATGGATCATCTAAATTGCCATTATCAAGCCATTTCTCGATGATTTCAAGATAAATTCGACAGCTCGAGATAAAAAGTGGTAAGAAGAAATTCTATGGAACCAAAAAAAAACAATTTTTCTTCATTTACAAATGAGAATTCATCTTACAAAAAATGTTCGATTATTAATCATTTCCGAAATCAAAAGATTATTATACAACATATGAATTAATTCCAATGTTAAATCACAATTGAGTTTATTCTCATCGAATGATATCTGATCGAAAATTCGTTCGATACATTTGCCTTTACAGAAAATACCAAGTGAATCTAATTCTTGATTGAACAATGCAAGTGTATAAGTGGAATTTTGTGCGAGACATCGTCGCTCGATATCGCCAAGTTGAATATGAATACGATTGATTTGTTCACGAAGTGTCTGAGCAAATGATGCTAATGTTCTCGAAGAATACTGAATACGTTGAAGGAAATTTGTTGCTAATCGTAATTGATTGGCTAGTTGAGCGAATTTATTGAGACATTCTTGAATAGTAATCTGAAAATCGACGAAATTCTGTTGCTGTTGTTGTTGAAGAAAAATGAAATACTGACAGGTGTTACGTCGCAAAGACGAATGAAGTCAACGACATGAATTCGATCATTTTCATCGATTGTATACACATGTAATTGAGTTAAATTCATTAAAAGCCTGATGAAGAAAGAGAAAAATTCAGTTTCAAGAAAAATTAAATCATCGAACCAGAGTGTTTCTCGAATAACAATATATTCAGTTAATGTTTGACAATTAACTCGATAGGATAAATGAACAGTCTTGATCATGGATTGATCCCTACAAATTTGATTCATTTTGAATTTAACCTTAAAATCAAAGTTCACTACCAAAAAAGAGCGAAATCTCGAAGAGATGGTGAGACATCATCGGATGCTGTTCGATGCCAATAAGATGTAATAATCTCTCGATCGAGTATCGAACTTAAAACAGAATCGAAAAAACTTTCTTAAATATACTTTGTTTAATTTCTATCTACTGATTTTCCTGTTCGATATCTTCAGCTGGTTTCCATTCGATTTCTTTCATTTGTTTATTTTCATTCTCAAGAAATGTTGATTTATTTTTTTCATTCTCATCATCGTTGTCATCATCCGTTGTTGAATCATCATTCCAATTGATTTCTTGTTCATATTGACTGCCAAGTAAATAAGCAGCCCAATCGAAATTTGATTCCTCTAAAAAATTCAACAGTAAACAATTAAATATTTGCTCAATTAAAAAAGAAACTCTACCGATTTGTTCGTGAACTAAATGACTGAAATTATTGATATTAACATCTAATGGTCGTTGTGCTAAAGAAATAATGAATTGTAAACAAGATCGATGGAGATCACTCTAGACAAAAAACAAAACTGCCCAATTTAGATAAAGTCTTTCGAAAATTGATTTACGTACTTCTGGAGGACGACGAAGTAATGGTCGATTATTGAAATGTTTGATTAAATGTTCTAATAAATCCGCTTTTTTATCTTGAGCATGAATGATATATTTTTGTTTTAAACTAAATAAAATTGAAATTAAAAAAACAATTCAATAATAAATCGTAATCTTCTCACCCTTGAACATGTCCGTTCACTGTATTCTTATCGAAATTAACATTTGATCGATGAACAATCGCATCTTCAAATAGTTTTTTGTATGGATTGAATTTATCTGTTAACTGAAACAAAAATGGAAATAGATTTCTTCTTCTTCTTCGTATGAGTGTAGTCTTTTACTGTTAGACCAGTTAAATCATAAACGATTTCATTCAATGTCGGTTGAATTGATTTTAGGAAATTACTCATCTACAATGTGATAGATTCGTTGTTGTTGTTTTTTCGAGCAAGAAAATAGTTTTATTTTTATTATTTAAAAAATAATCACAATGGAGATAAAGAACGAACTCTAATTGTTTGTCGACGATCGTCGGCTACCGTTGCCACAGGTACGATTTCTCGAACAACTGATCGTCGTTGAGCTGGCAAAGCATAATGTGGATCAGCTGAATGATACAACGGAACTAGTTTTGTTCGTCGTTGTGAACCGACTGTTGGACGTGGATAAATAATACGTTCAGTTTGACGTTTTTCTCCCGGTTGAAATGTCGAAACAACCATTCGATTATGACTCGGTCTTGTAACTCGTCGTTGATCTGCTAAATCAACCAATTGAACTTTTGATCTCGATAAACGATACGGACTTCCATAGACATCATCATAGATCTGTGTACATGGATCGTCAACATAATAACAAACATCATTATGAACATTCGTTTGAACAATTGGCGGTCGAGGAAGTACGCGTGGTTGACATGCATGATACGAATAATCCGAACATGGTAAACCTCGTTGACAAGAATAATCATGATAATACGATGAACCACATGAATTTAGTGAAGGTAGAGCTAATGGATTTATAAATTCATACGGTGAATACATCGTCGGTCCATGAGAATGATGACAAGACCCTCCATAGATACCATTACACATTGCATGATGTCGATACATGGTGTTTTAAATATGTTTGTATAGATATATTTCTTCTTTGCTTTGATTCCATTGAGACAACCTGTGGTGAAAATTATTAAAGTTTTTCTTTTTCGTTTCTTCTCATTGTCCATGAAAATTGATTGAAAAAAATACGTACATACAAACAATGACTAACGCATATCTGACTGGTTCGTTTCAGACCAATTATGAAAAATAAACTAGAGGGCATTTATTTAATTATAGATTCAAAAACGATCATTTCCATATTAGCAAATAAAAAATCAACATAGCTTACGTGGAAAATATTCCTTGTGATTTAATTCACTTGTTTGCTTTCTCATTTTTTCGTTTCTTATCTGACTCATGAAGTTTTTGTTTCGCCTTTTATGGTTATAAATCCTATTTCGTCATTGCTCTCGATGAACAAGCAAACATGCCTTTTTTGTGCAAAAGAGAACATCGGGTTTTTAGTATAAAAACATGTCGAAAAAAATTAATTTTTTTATTTTCGATTAACATCTGAACCAACAGCAAAAACAAACGTAAACCCATCAACACAGTATACATCATGTCAGGATCTGTAAGTGACCGTACATATCTCTATTTATATATTCTTTTTTTTTTCTTTCTCTCCTTTTCTCTCTATCGTCGTATATATCCGAGAGTGTGTATTCCTACGGATGATATATGCAGTGTGTCTAGGAGAAATAACGTCCGTTGGCTGATGATGACGGATGATAATTATAGTTGCACAGAGAAAATATGCTCGATTGTATTTTTGTTTCATCGGTGAATCATAAATGCTACTAGTACGAACATCTCGCAATGCTCGTAAAGATAGAGAACTGTTGTTTTGCTCGCCTTGTATGTACATATCTATCTATCCACCCGAATGAGAGAGAGAGAAGAAGAAAAAAAAAGCGATCCAAAATAGCGCACCATTATCAACTATACAGTTCTAACTTTCTTCTTTTTCTCTTTCTTCGACTAATACATACATACACACACACATACAGACAAAACTACGTAGATTATCATGGTAAGAAAACACGTGTGATTCACGAATAGTTTTTTTTCTCGTTATTTCTTTGAATGCAAAAATTGATTTACTTTGATTTATGTTTTAGGCATCGGGGGTTAAAGTTGACAATTCAGTCCTTGAAAAATTTCACGAATTTAAATTAAAGAAAAGCACTGGGTATCTCGTTCTTGGATTTAGTGATGATATTTCAAAGATAGTCGTGCTCAAAGAAGGTGGCAGTCAAGCACCATCAAATGCACCACCAGCTGAAAAAAGTAAAGACTTTCCTTTTCAATTTCAATCGATAACTAGTTGCCATTTCATAATAGACAAAAAATGGGCTGAAATGCTTGAAGAATTGCCTGAAAATGATGTACGATATGCCGTTATTGATATCTTCTATGAAACAAGCGAAGGATCACGTGCTGAAATCTTCTTCATTTCATGGTAAAATCATTTTTCTTCTTCTTTCGTTCAATTGAATGCATTGTTTTGTGTCATTAGGGCGCCAGATACTGCCACTATCAAACGTAAAATGTTATGTGCTTCAAGCAAAGATGCTTTAAAAAATGCTCTTCAAGGCATTCGAAATCATCTACAAGCAACTTGTAAATCGGATCTTGATTTAGCAGCTATAATCAGCGACAAAACCAAATCCAAATGAAGACAACAGCAAATCAACAGCATTTTCTTTCTGTTTGTCTGTTTCTCTCTCGTTCTCGTTTCTTTTCTATTTCTCCAACACATTCTCGCTTTCTTTTTACCGTTAACTGGCTTGAGTAATTACTTCTATCTCTACTTCGTTAACAGACAACAACAAAAAAAAATTTGATCTCTTTTTCTTTTCTTCGCGAAATTAATATCAATGACAAATACACAAGAAATTCGTTCATTTTTTATTATCTTATTCTAACCTGCTTAGAAAGTTAACCTACTATTAAATAAAGCTAATTAAGATAAGATCCCACTGACTCATTTTGAGTCAATAATACAAATCTCTGCGGTCAAAATTTATTAGAAAAAAAAAGAAAAAACAAGAACCAATAAAAAGCAAACGACCGGTTGATGAGCGCTAATAAAAAAAATGGGTATGAATATTTACAAAAACAACCATTGCATGATGAGAAGTAAAATAACTATAGTAAATGAATAGTAGTGAACATTCGATGATCGATTATTGTCACACTTTCTAAACAATGGCCGTTTTTCTCCATCATGAACAAAATAACATTTATGTGGTCGTTCTCTATACGGTGTCGTTTTCAAACGTGTACATAATTCTTCGCTTGTAAATTCGACTGGTTTACGTTTAATTAATAGTTTCGAACATAGATACGATATTTCCTTCGAATGATTAACATACAATAGCATGAGATTTGTTTGAGGTATTTTCGATAGCGAATAACTAAACGATTCGGCAATGAGAATCGGTGGTGGCGTTGTTGTCGAACCGTTTGTACTTGTATTGAAATTTTCATCATCGGAAAATTCATTGGGAGTTCCTTGTAGATTCGGTATTTCATGTGTGCAACTAACAGTACCGTCGATTGTATTTTCTTTGTTCACTTTTTCCCAACGAAGATGATCATCTTTCGATGGTATCGGTCCTTGCCAACCTTTCCATGTCGAAACATAGAGATTAAATTCTTCAATACACGATTCGGGTACACGATCGATTGTATCATCATCTTTCGATGTATTCGTAATTTTATGATGTAAAATCGGTCGACGAAAGTCAAAATGTGTTGGAAGAATATTACTTAAACTTTCTCGAATATGTGTTGGTGGTTTGACTTCGTCAGAACTCAGATTTTGACTATTATTTGTCAATGATCTCTTCTCAGCAAATGACCAATGAGGAACATAGATTAAATCTCGTATCAAATACCTAGAAGAAGAAAAACAAAGATCATTTATTGAAATTAATTTTTTTCGAAAACGAATTTACATGATTAGATAATGGACTAATTTGAAAATTATTTGAAGGATCTAAAAATAAATGAGGAAATGCTCTTGTCAAATAGATATTTTTGTCGAAAGCTCACTCCACGAAAAATATTTCCAGCACTTTTTTCAAAACGTATCTGTCGCCTCAAACAAACTCCTTGAAAATCAACCATTTTAATCCTACAATAAAAACGAGAGATAGAGAAAGAGAATACTCGATTGGAGTTTGTTTCGTACTCGGAAAAAATCTTTTTCGCTACTAAATCTTGCATAACAGCTCCTTCGAATTCTCCTAAGAACATGCCAATATCATCCTAAAAACAAACAACTTATTAGTCATGTTTTTTTTTGTTTCACAAAGACATACATTTCGATCGATTCCATCTTGCTGACTGATGAACATAATATAACCATTTTCGTCAATAATATAGCAAATACCTGTTTCTAATTTAGCCTACAAACAAACAAAAAAATTATGTTTGAAACCGAAAAATGAAATTCTATTCGTACACAAAGATCATGAAAATGCGTCGATCGAACAGTTAGATACGGTAGCACAACTCCAAAGACACCGAATGGAAGATTTCGATTATTATTTGTCTGATCATCAGTTTTATTCATCCAAATCGCTGTTGTTATAACGAGATACATAACTGAAGTCGTCAAAGGACCTTGTCCATCCGATTGTGTATGATTTTCAGAATTCATTTCTACAAGCAAAAGTTAATTTATAATAAACAGAAATAAAAAATCGAATTTTATTCTTACGTGAATGATTAACCGGTGCATTTGACATGCCGTAGAAGAGTGAATAAACATGATGTTCGCCATTGATATGATCAGCACCATTGGAAAATGTTGCATTTATTGTTCGTTCGTAATAACTCGATTCGATTGAATTAGGATTAACATCTCCGAATTGTCTACAAACAAACAAACAAACAAAAATTCATTCAATATTTCAGTTCTCTCGCTCGTTCTCTGCTAACCGAATATGATCTTCATTAGCTCCATAATATAATCGCCAGTATGCAGTTATACCCGAACGTGTTGCGAGAAAAATCCAATGTAAATGACTTTGATTTTCATAATCTTTGAATTCGTGAAATGCTGATCTATCTGCATTGGATTCTGTCATGCCCGTTAATGTCCAATTTTCGAATTTACTCATAATGTACAATTCTTCAATCATCATATAAATTAGTTGTCTACTTGCTGTATATGGACCTAAGAGAGAGAGAGAAATGAAAAACTTTTAACATTACAATAAAAAAGAAACAGTTTGATTATATACATGAAGTAATTTTATCTGTTTCGATTTTTTCTTTTAAATAACCACGAAATGATTCTTCTGTATCGCCAATATCATCTTCAGCTGTCGAATTGCAATAAATCCAATCAGCTATTCGAACATTTCGTTGTAGAATAAATCTCAAAGCTAAATACAAACAACATTCATATTAAATTAGGATATCGTTTTCTCTGACCTGTTTTAACTTTTTCTTGATCGGGTGCTTTTGTCCGAACAAGATATTGCCCATAGGGAAAACGAACAGCGATGCCCAAACTAAATGGATTTGATTCTTTATCGCCTAATGTAGCATAATAATAATGTTGTTCAACTTCCTCAATCCGTCTCTATACATTAGACAAGAGAAAGAAAGACATGTTATGTGTTTTTTGTTTCGTCTGTTCTGTTAAAAATAATCTCTACCATGTCATCGAGATGTTTTTTAACTCGAGCTGAACGATGATCTTCATTCGACAAAACCATATCTCTTCGAATCTATGGGAAGACGAAAAAAACTTTGATTTTCTTTTGTAAATTGAACTATCATACTTTTTGAATATTACTATTCGGCAAGGGCTAAAATTATAAATTAGATTTATGTTTTATTTCTTTTTTTTCCTTCATTCAGAAGAAAAACTTCTTACATGAACAAATTTCATCAAATTAGCCGGAATTTCGACCATATCTAAGTCAATTGAATGGTAATTTTGTTTCCGATATGGTCCCAACTATCAAAAAAAGAACGCATAATAGATTTGTTTTGCGAGGCATTAATGGAACATTTCTGTTCACGCATACCACAGGGCGTAGATCAGGATGGAACATTAAATATCCATTATGATTTATCATAAATGAGTAGGCATGAACGCCAAGCTACAAGCAACAGAGAAGAGAAGAAATAACTAGCGGAAGTTCTTCGAATGAAATCAGGACTCGTTACTCGATATTTCGGAGAAAATTCTTGAAGTAATTTGACTGGAATATCGACGCCAACAGCTCCCAAGAGAATCGTTTCATCTTGAGACTAGAAAGCAAAAGATAATTAATGAAATAGTCATTGATTTGCATTTTACATGTTCCGGTGGATTCAGTACGGGCTGTGCAATTGAAATCATCAGATTAACAGGCTAAGCGAAAAACAAAATTCAATTACTATTCGATTTGTGTATCGTTTCGATTTACTTTGGATTTATTTTTAAATTCATCCATTGGCATTTGAAGATCAGTTACTTTATATGGAAACCATTTGTATGATTTCAATGGTAACGTACGTTCAACGTCAAGAAAGACACTACTCCAAACAGTAACATGATCATTATGCATCGCTATGGGCCGTGCAGTGACAGGAATGTAATCTTCGACATTTTCTTGAATGTCTTCTAATGTTGATACATGTGCAAAAAAGCCTGAATATCAAAGAATTACGATATGTTCGAGTTTCATTTGCATACGTTTTTACCTTTATTTGCACATGACATCCAGCGAATATGTTTGGGATCACCGAGTTCTCTACCAATCATATACGTAAACACACGAGTCTAGATTGAGAATAAAATTTCATTTCAAAAAAATCTTTTAGTTTTTTTTCTCGTTCTACTTCAATCGGATGACAAGTTGAGACATTGTTTGGCGTCCAATTTCTTGTTTGAAATACGTTCAATGCTGTTTCTGTCGCTCCATCAGTTACAATCATAATCATTTTATTACATCCTGTACTATCTAAGAATGGATTTTTTTCTTCATACTGCTCGGCTAGAATAGGAAAAAAAAACAATCCGATTAGATAGATAATTTATGTGTCGTTAATTAAAACCATTCAAATCTGATGGACAAAAGGCTTCACGTTGTGTGTTCGTTAGATTATCAGTCGAAAGATAATGGCATTGACATAGTAATCTGGCTTTTTCTGTACGTGATATATTTGTTCGTGCGTCATCTAAGATATCAAATGCCATATTTAAAGCTCGAGAAAAATTGGCAATATTCTTTGTTTCAATGCGTTCATTTACTGATCGACGGAATCGCTACAACAAAAAACAAAATAACAAAAATTATTATGGCATATATTAAATATTCACTAGTGCAAAAGTAAAAATTAACACTTATCAATGTCATTCGAATCAGTATCGACATACGAACATGAACTATGTAATTACTATTCATGCAAGTTTAATTAGCATAAAATCTTTCCGACTTCCATTAGTTTTAGTCTCGGGCGTTTTTTTCTTCTCTTCTTCTTACGTGTCGATTTTCAAATGTTGCTTGAATAAGTCCACTTTGGAAGCATTCATCGACAAATTCCGGATTTTCTTGAAACTATTACGCAAAAACAAATTAAAGAAAACAAAAAGAATGATTCGTTTTACTTTAAGAATCTGTACGAAATCATCATCAGATAATGTATCTAAAATTGTTTCAACTGTTTGAATAGCTATGGACTTTTTCAAGCCAGTCATCGATCCACTAGCATCGATTAAAATAACAACATCACGTGGCGATGATGTTGCACGAATGTACCAATTTTGTACTCGACAATCGAACAAATCTAATTCATCGAAGTCATCTTCCGGATACTCCCATTTATGTCCGGGCCAAACACGGTAAAGACCAGTTTGACTACAAAAATATTGCCAAGTCAATTCTGGATCATGGTTATAATTATCAATAAATGCTTGATTAAGATTATATGACCAATTCGCAGTGAGAAGAATTTCTTTGCCTAGTGAATAGATTATTGTCGGAACATGTACCGTACTATGAGTTATATTAACAAAAGCACCACCGAAATGTTTTTTTTGTTGAAGATATAAATCTTTTTTTAGAGTTCTACATATAATAAATATTGAGAAAAAAAAACACAAAATCGAAGAAATTCATTTGACTTACAAATATTCGACTTCATCTTCGGTTAAAATTAGATTTTGATCATTTAGCGTATCAGTTGAACTTGTAGTAGCTGTCGTCTCTGTCGTTGTTGATAGTTCTTCAGTTGCTAATTGTTCAAGATTTTCTGTTCCTGAACCAATCATTGTAGATGTTGTACTCGTCGTCGTCGTCGTCGTTGTTGTTGTAGTTGTTGTTGTTGTTATAGATGTAACATTATCACTCGTAGTATTAATAACTACTGGTTTGATATGTTTAGAACTTAAATATCCGTATTTCTATTGTAACAAAACAAAAGAGTATTTTTTTTTCGATAAATAATATGAACTAACTTCCATAAATTGTGATGTTTCATTTCGTGTTGCTTCATTCGTTGCTGCAAAGCGTCGATACGATTGTTCACTAATATTAACTAAATTTCTGATGGCTTCTAATTTTTTCATAATTGCACCATTGGTATAATTGGCCATCTCGTGAACAAGTTCGGATAGATTACGTTTTTCAATAATAAATGTTTTTAATGATTGAGTATAAATATCACGCATAATCCGATCAGTTTTAGTTAATTTTAATGATGAAAATTGTCTAGTCAGATGATTAATTTGATCACGCAAATATTCATGTGTTTTTATCGATACAGGTAGTGCACTGAAAAGGAAAATTACGAGAGTAAAACAAAGAATTAGAATGAATCGTGTTCATCATACGAATGAATAGGTTGATATGTTACATTTGGAATATCTCGAATATTATATCCATATTGTATGTAAATGAGAAATAAAAGGAGAACTTTTTCGATCGATCTCATTTGTTGGTGCGTGTTTGAACTAACTCACATATTAATCAATAGCAAAGTTAACGCATGTTTTCTGATTGTCTTCTCTCTTTTTTTTTTCTTCTTCTTTTTCTTCTTCTTAGTTTTTTGGGAGCGAGAGAAAACGAGAGAGAAGAGAAAGAAGAAGGAAAACCATCCGAATGTTTTTTTTCCCTAGATTTTTTCCTCTTGTTATATGTTGCAGACAAGCTATTCTATTTCATCATTCTTTTTTTTTCCAACTTCCGAATCGACAAAGAGTTCTTTTGTCATTTTTTCTGTTCTCCATTTTTTTTTCTCTTCATATTCATCTTCATGTATATATATATATATATCAATCACGAAAAAAGAACTAGTACTACGATTTAGTCATGCAACAGAACGAACAATAAACTAAGAGAAAAAGAATCTGTTACTTTGATCGTTATTCACATCATTAAATCAGGATAAAGGAAAACATTGCATAAAGTAAATTTTATTTCAACATCAAGGAAAAAAAGACGACGAAGTGTTTTTTGTGATTGGTTATTGGTTAGTATTATATGAGTTGATTGTTTGGTTGTACTTTTACTGAGTAGTTCCTTTTTTTTCTTTTCGGTAACAGTAAAAACTGAGAATTGTCTGTCAACAGAAAATGTTTGTCAGAGTATGGTTATAGTTTATATTAATCAATCGATTTGTTCCTTATGTTGAAAATAAATTAACTTTAGTAAGAACTATAATTTCCTGATGTCAATTTACAGAGTTTTTTTTCATTAGATGATAGTTAACTTATATATTTTCTTTCCTGTAATAATGATTCCAAAAAAAAGCAAAGCATTTGGAAGGATTTGCTTTACAGACGATGACACGTGCAAAGACAAGAAAATACTAGTTAGTTAGCTCGAGTTCAAATTCAAGATGCGAATATTACGACAAGACATGAGAAGAAGAAGAAGAGAAAGAAAAGAAAAGACATACAATTAAAAAAGCTTTTAGTGGAAATGAGATGGGAATTGTGAATAAAAGCATGAAAGAATTAATAGTAAAATAGGAAAAAAAAATTATGTCTATGTCAATTAGATTTTCTATTAATAATTGACAATTGGAATTCGCTTGTTTTGACGTGTTCTTTCTTTTTTAAAAAGAATGGGAATTAAAAGCTGATAAATAATAATTATCATGTGCATTATTTTGATCTTTTTTTCCGTCATAGTAATACAAGAAAAATGTCATTGTTGTCTATTGTTTGCTTAAAAAATCGACAGAAAAAGAAATTCGATTGTTTCTTGCCGAAAGTTTTCAATTAGCCTCGTTAGAATAAATTAACTCATAATTTACACTGACATTTCTGGTTTCAAACAATAAATCGAAGTCGATCGGTTCTGCAAACGATTAGAACTTTGAAGGAATTTGGTTCTTTTTGTTTCTCTCTCTCTTCTACGATAGAATCTGAATTATTAATTCTTCTTTTAATAAGTCAAAGAATATTTATAACATTGTTTGTCTTTCTTTTTTTTTACTCATGATGCAGTTGAATAATCACTTAGGCTTATGAATTATACGAGTAAACTCAATAAGTATAGTAGAGAAAGAAAAAAAATACTTCGACCTTGACGTACACTAGAGAGAAAACCAGGGGAAAAAGCAAATCAATCATATTCCTTCAAGCTGCATACAATTGAGAATCTATGCTTCAATGAGTCCTTAAAAAAACTAGATAATAAACGATGAGTATATATATATGAAATTCTGTTTTATTGTTTCAACGTAATTCTATTTTCGACCAAAGAATGTGTCCCAATGAGATTTACGACCAAAATTCGGGAGAAATATTCGTCCACGATGCGAATTGGTTTGATTATCAGTCGGATTAAATTGTTCAATTTGCTCATTTTCAGTATTTTTTACTGGAATGAATTTACGAGTTTTTAATATTGATACAAGATCATCATAGTTTATTGGATCGAGAAAATAATCCTCATCAAAATGACGAGTTTGTACTAAAACAACAAACATAGAATATTAAAAATAGCATATTCGAATTTTTCGATTTTTTACCAAAGAAAATATTCGCAAAAATAAGTATAATGAGCATAAAAAACGGTTTCATGTCGTTTTTGTTAACTGTGAACAAATGAAAGTGAATTCAATTCTAGTTCTCATACTAAATAGCTATATTTGCAAGATATTTAAATGAGATAAAATATTGACACAATCAAATAGATTAAATCGAAAAGAGTGGCCGTGTTCTTGTCTATGTCATTTTCCATCTTAATTAATCCAGTCTGTAATAAACAGTTTACTAAATTCTCAATAATTATTTTTCACTATAATATGCACGGTAGCAAGGACTGCAAACTCTTATTTCGGTAACCATCATTAGCATTGTTCAAACAGATATGGTTCGGAACTATGTCGTTCTGTTTTATTGAAATTTTTTTTCTGTTGTATAATGGTAAAATCGGGAACAGCGAAAAAGAGAGAGAAAAAACACTGTACACATGTGAGATGAAAATTAACGAGCAGAGAAATAGTCGACGAAATAAAAATGAGTAAACAACAACCAGGACAAGAAAAACCGAAGGAAAACAAAAAGAGAAATAATGAATAATGATCATTGTGTTTGCACTGTATTATTGAGAATAAAATGTTTGACTAGACGAGACAAAAAAAGGAAGACGAAAGGAATAAAAATAAAAAGAATAATTTAGTAGACGTTCTCTTTCGTTCGAAAAACAAGAGAACTGATATTATCACTAAGTTGGCTGCTGTTGTTGTTGTTGTTGCTCATTTCCAGCTGCTAAATAGGAAAAAACGCATAAGATTGCATAACAAATACGATCAGCCTAAAATGACGAAAAAAAAACGAAATATTCATTTAATTGTTTTTTTTTGTATTCACTAACAATTCGATACTACCATTTATCGTTTACTGTGCAAGCGCAGGAACACTAGTAGCAGACAATGTTTTACGACGTTCAACCAAAATAGATACAACACGATGAAAAGCAAGAAGGATATTACTTGCCTACGATGGATATACAATACGATACAACACCGAACTAGACAGATATTGTGTTTACTTACCGTTGGTGATTTGTATTTTCGAAGAAGAATTTGTTTCGTATTCGGATCTAATTTAACAAAAAAATCACTATTAAAAGAAGAAGAAAATAAACTCTACCGAATTCTTCGAGAACGAATATGTCGCCTTTTTGTGTGGTACATTTACGAATTTTTTGCAATTCAATAAATTCCTAAAGATTATCATTGATTCGAGAGAAAAGATTCGTTTAATTATTTTTACTTTATCATTTTCGAATGTTAAACAGATGCCTTCTAAACAAACTTGCAAGATTCCACCTTCACCTGTACTAACATCACGAATTGGAAATTCTCCGCCAAGTTCTTGACCTTTTGTTATTCAATTTCTCAGCATAAAATATTTGAATTTCAAAACAAATTACCTGGTAATGCACCTTTCATTCTCGATGCAGCTTTTTCCATAGCTTCTTTTATTGAAAAATACAAATCTCGACACTAAATCAAACCGGTTTTGTTTTTCAAAATTATTCGTTCATCGAAGAGTTCTCACTCGTTTCGTATAAAATTTATTCAATTGTGTTTCGCCATCAGCTTTTCTCCACAAACATAAAACTTTCGTTTTCGGACAAAATGTCATATTAACTAATTTTTCGAACCAACATCGATCATAAACTTCTCCAAGAACACTTCGAAGAATGATACAATCATCCCAAACTTCCATGAAAAGCATATCGCCTGTATTATCCGTTCCCCAATGAACAGTAAAACTTTGCTTTTGCAATAAACGACTGCCGACAGGTCGAAGATCGACATCATTGCCATTTAAATGAGCGATATTGTCAAGCAATTCATTGACTTGTTGACTCATAGCCAGACCGATATGACATCGGCCAAGTACTCGACGAATTTTTCGACGAATTTCTTCTTTACTAACACGCATCATGATCATGAATGCAATGAGATTGTAGAGCATAACGGCTAGTAAACGATCTTCGTCTAATTCTAAACGTTTACGATCGGAATTCGATAATGAATAGTAACGTTCCATCATTTCAGCTGGACCTTGATCGAGTCCAATGATATCTCGTTCTTGTGCGACAGCATCGAGAAAAACATCTTCCCAAACTTGCATTTGATCCCACAAATGACTACGTGAACTACCAATTAACACTTCAAATAGATATTGTTTATCATTGGGTGTCACTGAACTATTGTCCGAAACTTGAATCAATGAACCATTATGAAATCTTGAGAAAACAAAATAAAATCTATTATTTTCAAAGTTCAACTTTCAGTTTTTTTTTCGTTACCTAAATCGTGACGAGAATGCACTTTTTGCTGTGAGAACATTCGACAATTGTTTGCCTTTGAATTTCTCCTCATTGTGTTGATTCGATGCACGGATATGATGATGATTGATTTTCGATTGACGTCGACTTGATGATGTCGAATCCGTTCCACTGTTGCTATTATTATTCTCATCATCATTTGCAAGTGAATTTATACGTGCTGGTGGTGGTTGTGCATTGACACGTGTTTTCGATGTGGAATCATTCGTAATATTCAATGAATCAGGTCGAGTTTGATTGTCAGATTTTTGGCCTTGTTTATCAGCAGAGATTTCAATATTCTGATACTCATCACCATTCAACTCAACTGGATCTAAATCAATCAAATAGAAAAATTTTAAATTTAGTTCGTTTTTTTGATAGCTTTTTTTTTAAAAGATTCTGACAACACTAAACAAAGCACACGGATAAGTACAACAACAACAACAATGATTAGTACAACGAAATGTACCAGGTATTTGCTCGGTATTTATCGAACGCAGATTGTTATTGATATTAGATTGCATCGAAGGACTAACGGTTAGTGTTGAATAGAACGGTATTTGAGGTGAAAATGAATGCTTAGGATTGGTACGCAATTCGACACCCGTTCCTGAATGCATACTTGCTTGTGTTGCCGTAGCATAACTACGTGCTAAGGCAAGTTTCGATTCGCGCCATAAACTTCCTGAAATTTTCGTATGAAAAATAAAAGAAACCATTTCGTT
>Ga0209952_1001357_pt1 | contig 21112 bp, 22 predicted proteins | sample ThiBiot_750_biof_2_FD_183951 | JGI IMG/M metagenome (GOLD analysis project Ga0209952, IMG submission 183951) | Wastewater bioreactor microbial communities from Cape Town, South Africa - Thiocy_cont_750_biof (SPAdes) | ecosystem: Engineered > Bioreactor > Thiocyanate-remediating >...
ACCTTCTTGCCACCGGGCTACAAAATCGAAGTCAGCGACGAACATCACGGATATATTCAAGTAACACATCCGTCGTCTCGGACTGAATCGATCGCCATCGGTGGCATGCCAAGTACGACCTATAATCTCTCGATAACAACGCCGACAGCAACCTATCGGCAAACAGCGAATCTGTTGAGTCAAGACGTCGAAGAATTGGATCTCGTTCAGCAAACAGCGCATTCGACATCGCAGGCTGTCAATGCGTTGATTTCAGCAGCAACACCGCTGCTAACTTCGTCGACAAAACCAAATCCGAAACTATCGACAGTGAATGTCAATTCATCGAATCAAACTGCGCCTGTTGATAAAAGTTCGAGCGGACAACCGGTCGAATTCAATCATGCGATTAATTATGTGAATAAAATTAAAAGTCGTTTTCATCAGTAAGAAATTTTCGAATTTTTCTATTCGAAATTATTTTTCTGTTGTAGAAGTCCGAATATTTATAAAACCTTCTTGGAAATTCTCCATACCTATCAAAAACAACAGAAAGACGCCAAGGAAATGTCAAATTCGAATTCATCACCGATTGTTCTCTCAGAAACCGAAGTCTACGCGAAAGTAGCACAATTATTTACCAATCATGATGATCTTCTCAAAGAATTCAGTCAATTCTTGCCCGATGCTACACAACAGACAACTGTAAGAAAGTCTAATCGCAATGTTTGATCTAAATTTCTTTTCCAGGATCGATCGAATTCCATTTCGGACATTCTCTCCTCATCCGGCAGTTCAACATCGCCGATGTTCATCTCTCAACAACCAACACCGACGCCAACACCTCGTCTAATCATCAACAATCCCGTTCCATCAACAATCACAACGACACCAACATCATCGTCATTCCTCACGATCAATAATAATTCGAATTCGACGGGTCTTTCAATGATTTCATCGACTCCATCGATCACCGTGCTCACATCAGCCGCTGTCAAAGAAGAACTTCCTCGGCCCGTTTCACCCAAACGAACAATGACTAATCTACCAACAAAACGATCGGCATCAACCTCGAAATCGCCCGCCCCTTCAACAAGCACCACGACAACCAAAAAGAAACGACTGACTCTAACAAATAACATCCAAACAGTCTCGCCAACCATCAAACAAACGAACAACAACGAAAGACAAACTAGACAAACGATTTCCATCGACGATACTCTCTTTTTCGAAAAAGTAAAAAACGTTCGAAAATGAATTCGAAATCAAATCGTTACATTTCAGGTTCAAAAATCACTTCGAAGTCCATTGGTATTCGATAATTTCCTTCGTTGTATTCTTCTCTACACCAAACGCATCATCACTCGAAACGAACTCTTCGAATTAATCCAATCGTATCTCAAGTAAAACTACTTTGTTGATATTTTTGAAAACAATTCTCTCTCGTTTTCAGTCACGTTCCCGAACTCTACAAAACCTTTCAGGATCTCATCAATCAACGCGAGCCCACCGATATCATCATTCCCAAAAATATCTACGATCAAACCGACGCTGACAGCATGTTAACCATCGGTAAAACCTTCAAATCCTCTCATTCTCCTTTCATTTTTTCGTCTTTTCAGACTACGGTTCGTGTTCTCAACACGGCACAAGTTACCGCTCGGTGCCTCGTTCGTACATTCCGCCGTTGTGCAGCGGCCGTACGTCGTTATGCAAAGAAGTTCTCAACGATCATTGCGTTCTATTTCCAACTTTTACCGATGAATCCTCATCGGTTGCCTCGAAGAAGAGCGTGTTCGAAGAGCACATGTACAAAATCGAAGACGAACGATTCGAACTTGACATCGTCATGGAAGTCAATCTCAGTGCAATACGAGCTCTCGAAAGCGTTCAATTACACATGAGTTCAATGAACAATGATCAGTTGAATCATTTTCAATTAGACGAGCAATTAGGTGGCAATTCGAATGTTATACAAAAACAAGCGATTCAGAGGATCTACGGCGAACGAGCCAATGAAATCATCGATGGACTCAAACGGAACCCGAAGGTGGCCGTTGGCATCGTGCTGAAACGATTGAAAGCCAAAGATGAGGAATGGCGTGAAGCGAAGAAGAATTTCGAACGATTTTGGAAAGAACAGAGTGAAAAATACTATTTGAAATCGTTGGATTACATGGGCATCAATTGTAAGAATATCGATGCACGAATCATTCGGAATCGACATTTACTTACGGAAATCGAGAATATCAAAGAAGAACGTGATCAACAAACATCGAATCAACCTCATTTAGCTTTTCGGTATGATGATCTGTCGATACTCGACGATGCTGCGTCGTTAATTGTGTTTCTCGTCAAACGACAGATGACGTTTGGCAAAGAAGATAAACAAAATATTAAGAAAATTATGTATCAATTTCTGCCGGACTTTCTGTTTACACCGCGAGGGGAACTGAGCGATGATGAAGAAGACGACGATGAAGATGAGAACAAACGAGAGAAGAAATCTCGACCGACACGACATACGGATACCAATCGACGACGAAATACCGATTCGTTAGCATCGAAACCTCGACAAATCGCACAAGAATATCAAAAACCAGTAGGAAAATCTCAAGGTTTTTTCTTGTTTTAAAAACTAAAACTCGATTTCTTAGGATGATATGTTTCATTTGTTTTTCGTCAATGATAATTATTACTATTTCTTTCGTCTTCATCAACTCCTCTGCGAACGTTTGCTAAAAATGTTCCAACAATCGGTCCGTTTGATCGAACAAGAAAATCAAATCAATGACAACAATAAAAATCGACAAGCATCGGTCGCCACTCTCCTTCGACTCGTCAATCGACGTAAGACACAAACGCTGAAGCATTTAGCAGAGAAATCGATTGAATTTTGAGGAGAATAAATTAAATGATCAGTTTATTATGTGAACTGTCAGTTAGAGTGTTTATTTTTTAGCAGTAGAACAAGAAATTTTGTCCGTTTCGACTTTTTTACTTATTCTTTCATCTGATTTACTAGTGATTCACCCTTCGTAATGTATTTTAAAAAGTTCGAGTTTTACTGATAGTTTCACTCTTTTTACTGATCGATTAATTCCATTTTTTGCAGTGATTTTGAATTGATTCTCATATTTATTTGCTGAAATTTGAGATTTGACATGTTCTTAAGTAAAAGTCCTAATAAGAAATTGTTAAACCTCAAGAAGAAACACTTCATCCATTAATCTACTTCTTATTTTTAATAGCAAATATTCCGGTTGATGATTATTATCCTGTCTTTCTCGATATGGTTCGTAATTTACTCGATGGCAACATGGATAGTTCATCGTACGAAGACTCTCTACGTGATATGTTCGGTATTCACGCGTATATCGCGTTTACAATGGATAAAATCATTCATAATTGTGTTCGACAGGTTTGTTGAAATGATTTGTTTTGATTTCTGCATTGATTTGAGATTTTTAGCTTCAAGCTATTGTCACTGATGAGTCTTCGGATGCCATCATGAGACTCTATTCTCGAACGAATGGAACAGTTGGTCTCGTCGAAAATCTCTACACGCCGGCACAACAAAGTTCTGAAGCTGCCTATCAAAGAGAAATGGAACCTTATGCCGATGTCAATCGATTGTTTCGAATTTGTTCGGTAAAATTCTTTTTCTTCATCTTCGAATCGAATCATTGATCTTGTTTTTTTTGTTTTCGTAGTTTAAAAATGATCGTCGTGTAACAACGAATTTAATCGTAATCGATTCATCGGACGATGAAGATGACGAGAGAATATCGAAGACTTGGACAGATTATGTCGAAAATTATATCAAAGAGAATGAAGGCAATCATGATGAAGCCATAACTGCACGAATAAGATCGAAATTGAAGAGAAATCAACGATTTCTAAATCGAAATCTTCGAAAACCAACTGATATGACCGACCGATCGTTGACTGAAGTTGTGACGACGACAACGAATGACTATTCTCGAGTCGATGCAAAACCATTGAAACGAAAGCCCTATCATCGAGCAGGATTTCATTTCTTTAAAAAAGGATCGATTCGATCGAGTCGAAAGGTAAAATTATAGATTGAAAAGCTCGATTTGCAAAAACAAATCATTGATTTTAGAATCACAAACGTTTAACTCTCGAGCAATACGCTCGTTTCTCGAAATATTATCAAGATTGGTCAACAAAAAACCTCTCGAATGCCGATGTCGATCCATTTCTAAGCACGTCTGTTGATCCAACGATTCAATCAATAGCATCAACTGATCCTACTCATCCACCCTATCGTCAATATCGAAAATACGAATAGATTTGCTTTGTTTTCTTCTTCAAAACATGTGTCCGTGATAGTCTGCCTTCCAGTCATTGTATATATTCGTATATATCATTGACACGTGTAATTTTTTTTTGTACATGCTGAATTATTATTATTCTTAAGAAAACAACAAACAATATGAGTCATAAAGAGAAAATGAATCATCGTTTTTGATGAGTTGTGCAAGAAGTCAAAAAGATCATTTGAAAGAAAATGTTTAAACTGTCAACATACTCTTGGTGCTGTTGGTTAGTATTGCTATGAACACTTTCGAGATTAATGAAAAGATCCACTTTGGAGAGATGTTACTGTAGTAAAAAGTTTAATGATTTGTTTTGTAGGTGTCATGTGCCGCTGGCGGATGAGGATCATCCGAGAGCGTCTGTTCGTTCGTTAACTAGCAAAGATACGGCATTGATTGTGTATCGAGATCGTCGGTTAGTAGACAAAGAGAATTTGAAACATCTTCGATTTGTTTGTATGTCTGATACGCACAATCAAATCGATCGAATTGAGATACCCGATGGCGATGTTTTTGTTCATTGTGGTGATGCTGTTAATCACCGAACGAGTTCGACAGATATCGTTCGATTCAATGAATTTGTTGGTCAATTACCGCATAAATATAAATTATTCGTCAGTGGCAATCATTGTGTTTGTTTGAATGCGAATCAACCGGGACGAAGTCAGAAATTACTGAGCAATATGACGTATCTACAAGATCAATTGATAGAAATCGAAGGAGTGAAACTCTACGGTAGTCCGTGGCGACCGGGACGTGGTTGTTGCTATCGATCTGAAGCATTTGGTTATAATTCAATGAAGATTCGAGCGGATAAATGGTCGAATATTCCATCGAATATTGATTTTTTACTCACACACGGTCCACCGTATAGTATTCGAGATGGTAATGCAGGTTGTCCCGATCTACTCGATGAGATTGTCGAACGAGTACGACCTCGAGTTCATTTATTCGGACATCAACATAATTGTCACGGTGCAAGTTTATACTCAAGTAAAAACAATCAAGAATTAGAACTGAACAAAATCAATCCCGATACGAACGACATTCTTTTTGTTAATCTTGCAATTCATCAACGTTCACGGCTCTCAACACCTGTCATCATCGATTATTATTACGACTAATCTTTCTTCAGTTTCGAGCAAAATAAAACATAAAGAATCTGTCATACGATCTAAAAACAACTCCATCTAGTCGTTTTGTGTCATTGGCTATGTTTGACAGGAATATGATTCATATAGATATTCGAATGGAAAGGAAAAGGGTCTTTGAGTAAAATATTAATGTTTAAACGATCGACGTATATTTGGTGTTGTTGGTAGGAAATTGTATTGTTTTCGGAGGATTTTAATTTGTAATTTCTAGTCTACGTGGATGCCACATTCAACCAAGACCGCATCATCCTACAGCCAATCTTCATCATTTAACCTATGTGCCACATAATGAAACCGACGCTCAAATCACAACGAATCATACGATTCTGAAGCAAGGCTTAGGTACTGAACAAGATCCGTTTATTGTCTATCGAGATTCGAGTTTAATCGAACGAACCGATTTGAAACATCTTCGTTTCGTTTGCATATCCGATACGCACAATAAAATCGATCGAATACACATTCCAAATGGCGATGTATTCGTACATTGTGGTGATGCTGTACATTATCTAACGAGTTCGAGAGATCTCGTTCGATTCAATGAATTCGTCGGTCGATTACCACATCGACACAAGATTTTCATCAGTGGCAATCATTGCATTTGTTTAAATCCTCAACGACCTGATTTAACTCAAGCTATTCTTAGTAATATGACGTATCTTCAAGATCAACTGATCGATATCGAAGGAGTAAAGATCTACGGAAGTCCATGGCGACCTCGTCGAGGTTGGATCTATCCCGCCGAAGCGTTCGGCTACGATGCCACTCGTATTCGGCACGATATTTGGTCGAAAGTACCGACTGATCTCGATTTTTTACTCACACACGGTCCGCCGTTTAGCGTTCGAGATTATCATCCTCTCACCGATGTTCGAATCGGTTGTCCCGATCTGCTCGATGAAGTTGTAACACGGATTCGTCCGCGTGTTCATCTCTTCGGACATATGCATACAAATCGAGGTGCTAGTTTATATCGAAGTGAAGACAACGAACAGCTCGAAGGTGCGTCCTACGATCCCGAACAACACGACATTCTATTTGTAAATCTCGCTATACTTCAAGGCAAAACACTCGGTCAGCCAGTCGTTCTCGATTACTACTATTTGCATCAGGCTTAATTTATTTCGAATAAATACAAAAACAAATTATCACAGTTTATACGTTTGCTTATTGGTCGACGAGCGATGCTCGAAGGGCTTCACGCATCATTGCGTCTTCGTCTTGCTCGAAGTTGACATAGGTTTCTAGAGACGAAAAAATTTTCGAACAAACTAACGAATAGAATTAATAAAAAACTACCGTATTCGAATCGATGACGAGATTTAATATGTTGGTAGATGTTCGATGAGACAATCGTCTTATCACCCCAAGGCATCGATGCACAGATTGGACTAAATTTCGAAAAAGAAAATATCATTTCAGGACAAAATGCTCGTTCTACCAAATACGATGTTGATCTTCGTCTCGATGTCGTTTTTTGATATGTTGTCGAAGATGCATGAGAGTAAAACTAAAACGATCGAATTTCGAAGAGATTTTGTTTTTGTTTCTTTTTACTTGGCTCGTGGACAGAATGGACATTGAAATGTCGAACGGTTTTGTCCTTTTTGTGCTTTTTGCAGGGCTTGTGCTTGTGAATCGGACAGTCGATGATTCGTTGCAAATCGATCGGTTTTATTATCTCGATCGATTTGACAAACATCTGAATGCTGTCTGAGTTCGGAAAGTTTGAATTTTAATTCACAATTTGAACATGAAACCGTTAGTTGACTCATTCTAGTTTCTAATTCACGATATCGAACGTAACCAAATGATTCTTGTCGACAGATAGCACAGAGAAAACATTGAGTCGGCTGATGATGATGAGTCGAATACGAAGAACTATTCTCTCGAAACGATGATTGAGCATTAGCAGCATCGGCCGAAGATTTTTTCAAACCAATAACACAATTTTGACAATACGTATGCGGACACGATAGACTAACCGGTATGTGAAACGGTTCTCGACCTAGAATTTCAATAAACGAAACTTATTTTTGTCTTTTCACAATTCAACATACAAATACTGCACGTATAATCTTCTAAATTCACCGTCGTTTGACTCTCCATCAACGAAATCTAAAAAAAAACAAAAAAAAAACAACAAATATTCGTATATAGATAGATGGGTATTTTTGTTTCTTTTTATTTTCAACCAATACATAAATGACTCGAAATAGATGGTGGTGTGGTATATAACACGGAAATTGTCCGTCAACTAATGTTTTTCAACTGTTGCTTCGCAAAAAGTTTTATATTAATTAAGCTAACAAAGGAGAGAAGAAGAAAAAAAAGCGAGATTTTGTAATACCGACTGTTATATGTCCTTCTTTCGTCGTTCGATTTCTCTTCTTCTTCTCTGATCGCCTGTTGTTGACAGAAAGTGACAGGCATGTATAATTCATTTAGTGTCTTAGGCAAATGGAAGAGAACGAACTGAGCACTTAACTAAAGAGTTTTTTTTTTCTTATTAATAGGAGATAAAAAAAAACAAAAACCGAATGAACTCAAATGAATCGTTCAGTGAGAATAATTTCGATGATAGTGGACTGATTATTTCCGTTCTCGAACCAAATTCCAATGATACTCATACGCGTCATTATCGTTGGCCAGCACTGTTTCTCATATTCTTCTCGATATCGGGCATACTCGGTAATTTATTCGTTTGGTTAGCCATTGGCACTGAACGTCGATTACAAAATCGAACCAATTGGTTTCTATTTTCATTGGCACTCGCCGATATGATTGTTTCAGGTGTTGTTATACCATTTGCAGTTGTTAAAGAATTTATCGGTAAAGAATTGCAAAATATTTTCTTTTGGTATAAAAATATTAATTACTTTAGGTCATTGGATATTAGGCACAGTTTTATGTGATCTATGGATATTTTTAGATGTTTGTTCTTGTACATCATCTATAATGCATATTGTTGTTATTTCTATCGATCGTTATTTAGCGATTAAAAATCCTTTAACACTTCGTTCGCGTCAAGATAAACGTCAAATATGTCCTTTAATCATACTTATTTGGTTCATAGCGATTGTACTATCATCGCCAATAATTATTCTCGGTATTAGTAATCCTTATAATATACTTATTAATAATCAATGTTTAATAAATAGTCAAATTTTTGTTATCTATGGTAGTGTTGTATCATTTGTTATTCCACTTACGATTGTTATTGTTATGTATGCATTAACTATTCATGGATTAAAAACACAAATACGACAAAGTCAAAGTCAATATGCTCATACACAACTAACACAAACAAAACCGTTTCTACGTCGACAAACAGCAAGTACAAATGCTCTATCAACTATACAACAAACGAGTTTTGATCTAAGTCAAGAAAGTTTAAATTCAATTTTCAAAAAACTTTCCTATGAAAGTCATTATCAACCTGACGATATGTTCATGAAAAGTCCATTGTGTCAACATTGTAAACGCGAACGAACTTCTCTGATTCGAATGCGTTCGAATTCGACACGTCGACCTCGTCCCATATCATTTCCCGTCGCTGTTAATTCACGTCAATCATCGTTGAATAAATTGAATTCGATGAAACGACCTTGGCGTCGATCGACACTCGCATCCAATCTCGCCGCCACGCGCGCTAAATCATTAGCAATTCGAAACGAACGAAAAGCTGTGAAAGTGCTCGGCGTTGTTTTCTGTGTTTTTGTTATTGCTTGGTTTCCATTTTGTATATTAAATCTTGTTCAAGGCTTTTGCAAAACTTGTTCGATTAATACCAGTATACTCGATGGCGTTGTTTGGCTTGGTTACGTGTCATCATCGGTCAATCCCGTTGTTTATACGATATTTAATCGAAATTTTCGTTCGAAATTTTGGACACTTATCAAATGTCATTGTTTATATAAAACCGATCGACAACGACAATTATCCTACTATCAAAGTCATGCGTCCGTGCACGGCTCGAGTTTATACCGAACAAATGGTTTCAAACAAGAGGATATCCGACGGTTTAATAACGCTCGACAGCCGATTTTGGTTTAAGTTTTCGTGCCATTTCTAAATCAAAAATAAAATTCGACGTATCTTTCATCGAGAGATCATTTATCATCATCAACACTCTCAAGGCATAAATGTCAAAAACAAAATCTATTTATCTATATATGATAACACTTACCGAGATCGAGAAAAAAAAGAACGAATATCAAAAGCACAAATGAGTACGACATCCATCGGAAGTTGAAAGAGATAGATTGTTTCGGCATATGTTCGTAATCGGAGATGAATATCAGTTTCTGTTGCTCATTAAAAACGAAACAAGTTCGACTATCAATCTTAGTCATTTCTATTGAACAGAAAGAAGAAGAAGAAGAAGAATCGAAATCATTTCTTCAAATTTCATTTTAACAATGAGTACACGGCCAGTAAACGTCACTGTTCCAGCTACTACAAACGCAACAGCAGCTAAACGAACGCTATTCAATGTTGCGCTGTCGATTGCTGCCGTTGGTTCCGTTCTCGTCAGTGTTATTCTTCTCTTTCAAGGTGGATTAGCTCTTGGTGAATTTCGATATTTCATCGATATCGGTCAACATCCGTTACATATCACATCATCAGTTATTCTTATTCTTGGTCTATTCGCCATTCTTGCATTTGCTATTCTCTCATTTGGTTTGATTAAAAGCAATCGAACATTTGCACTTATTGCATCAGGTATTTTAACTTTCGTTTCAATTGGTTTAATTATTCTCAGTATTTTGTCATTTACGACATTGGCACTTGGTGGTCTACCGAAATCGATAAATAATACGTTAGTTAAAGAATTAGATCAAACACAGTACAATCTTGCCACAGGAAATAATCTTATTGTTGATAATACATTAAAAATGGCTCGATTAGAAAAACAACATCAATGCTGTGGTCTCAGTGAGCCGATTGACGATTATCGTAGTCGACAACCATCGCCATCATCAAGTGGCAGTGGAAATGTTCGTGGTCGACCACAAAGTGGTTCACAGAAAAATATCCCATCGATGATTCTTTTGCCAATCAGTTGTTGCAATGAAAAATATCGTTCGAATGACAACAATCTCTGTTTGGATATCTATGGCAACACTTCGAATCCATTGCATCGTTATAATACCGACGGTTGTTTCGGCATAATAACACGAGAAAAAATTCAACATATCAAACGGCAAGGTTTCATTACGATTAGTGCCGGTTGTTTGGCTCTTATTAGTACAATTGCATTAGTCACTGTTGTGAAACTTCTCGCTCAAGGTTATCAAGTCGTACCAGCACGAACAACAACAACAACAACATGATCTTTTTTTTTTCTTTTGCACTTTTATTCTCAAAAAAAAACTACTTCATGACCAACATATTCCATTGCTTTAGATTGTTCGATCGACGTGTGAAAACGTTCGGTAGTAACAGGTCGATAGGATTCATTTGACTTATCTTGAATGTAAACACTATTAATCAATAAAAAAAACAAACAAATGTGTTCACTACTAGACATTTTCTTTTCTTTTCTTTTCTCTTTCTCACCGGTAAAATGTTAACGATGGATGATCGATCGATGACCAACGTTCGATTGTTGGCTGTCGATCGATTTGTTTCGATACTGTTGAAAGCGGAGAAGAGCAATATAATTGTTGAAATGATTCAATTGAATTCGTCCTTGACCGATAATTTCTATCGTCATATATTTGTTTTCTACTCCGACAACAGAAATAAATAATTAATCCAATTAAACAAATACCAAAAAGAGAAGTAAATACGATTGTAGTCGAATCGATTTTCATCATCACCTTTTTTGTTTGACTAATCTCAATACGATTTGCTTCATTTTTTTTTATCTCTTTTGTTTTTTTGAGGTGTTAAATTTCACCTTGAATCTATTGTTGTTTTTTTCAATAACGAAACCCGTAATTAGACTTTCGATATAATAACCTCCCAAAAGGGAACAAAGAACCGGAAGGTTTGCATCAACGTCGAACCGAAACAATTCAACTTAAGAGTCATTATCGTCTCTATTATAGACCAAAAAAAAAATGTCGATAGAGCAGAAAATAATGACTTTTTTCTTCTTCTTGAATAATAAAAAAAAATACATGACCGATGACACAATGGAATCGAGATCCGACTCGATTTCTCTGCGCTCATCAACATTCTGTTTTCGTCGTTCTATGTTGATGATTTTGTTGCAATGTAATACTATTTTTTTCTTCTTCTTCTTCTTCTTGCGGTGGATGTTGTGTTGCTGCTCATTCAGACGAGAACACTTACAAATTCTCGGAAACATAGAGAGAAAAAGAAGAAAAAAGGAACGACAAGAGAGAGCAAAAAAAACAGAGCGATGGTTTTTTTTACTTGAACATTAGGTTTTTTTTCTGTCTCTCTCTCAAATGATCGATGTTATCTTCTTCTTTTTTTTCGAATGCCTTATGGGTATAAACACTTAATCTATTATCATGAGCTGAATAAATGATACTCATGTGCGAACAACCGATTCAAATAGCCGTTCTAGGTGATAAAGCCGTAGGAAAAACATCAATTATTCGACAATGGTTATTTAATGATTATCCATTGAGTTATTCGACAACACGTCTTGCAACCTATCATTTTACATCATTATTCAATGGTCAACGTTTATTTCACATACGTATCATCGATACGCCGCGTTTCGATGAAACAAATAACGTCGATCCTCAACAAGAATGGGTTCGTACGTATTGTTTTCGTCGTGCACATGTGTTCCTATTAATCTACGATATTAATCGTGAAGAAACATTTAGTTACATTAAAAATATCTATCGAGAAATCCAACGCGTTCGATTTACATCGAATTATTCGTTCTATTCACGGCAAATATCCGATAATCAAACCGATCTACTTACTGACGATAGTGAATCATCGATGGGTCATGTGCCTGTTATTGTCGTTGCCAATAAAATCGATCTATTTTCCACGGATCTACGTTTTACAACGAGTTCGCGTGATATTCAACAATATGTTAAAAAACATTTCCAAGCGAATATTATTCTTTGTTCAGCCAAATACCATTGGCATTTAGTTTTATTATTCAAAGAAATTTGTCACATGCTCGAAACAGTCGAAGATACAGTTGCTAAACAGGCAGCACAACAGGCTCGCCGACGACTTCAACAGAATAATAAACATTGTCATGTCATGTAATTTCTTTCCACACTTACGCCTTATATTTTTTAGTCATGAAAATAAAGGAAAAGCAAAAGAAAAAGGAAATGAATGTGAATTTATTAATATAGACAGACGAGGTTTCTTTTTCTTTTTATTGATGTATCAGAATATGTCGAAGTACTAACGCCGTCTATCTTATTTTATTAATCCTATCGTTCCGGAACTTAGTCGTCTTATTAGAAAATAAATCAAAGCAGCGAACTCTGTCTGCGGGAAAAATCGATGTGATTGGAAGATCGTTTAACGAATGCAAATAACTGCTGAAACGTAGTATAAATCGCGAGAGCACGTGTGTGTGTATGTTTGCTTATTATTATTAGGAAAAAAACATGAGCAATAATAGTGAAGGTATTCCAATTCGTCGTCTTGTAATTCACGATCCTAAAGATATGCCATTGCATTACGGTGAAACACCTGGCGGTAGTATCTTTTCAACTACACCAGGAGGTAAAAAACAACGAGTAAATTCTCGTATTGACTAAGTAAATATTCTAGGTACTCGTATCTATTATGACCGAGCCTTTCTTCTCTCGCGTCGTGAATCGCCTATGACACGTTCGCCACCTGCTAATTTACCTTTTATTCCCGAAGGTAAATTTCGTCTGATCTTCTTCGACTAATCTCTCATTTTCTTTTTTTTAAAGTTACATTAATCCCTGAACCATCGACAAATCCGACAAGTGTGGTTACTAATTCTGATGGAAGTAAAAAAGGTAGAAGAAACATCTTTTATTTCAAACGACTCGTTTTTTTTTCTTCTTCAAGGAAATGATGATCAATTTGCCATGGATATGTGATTGATAAATGCCGGTGTTCGTTTATTAGATTAGGATTTCTTTTTTCTTCTTTTTTCTCTTGTCTTGTTGTGTACGTTTAAAAATAAATCGTTTATTTCTTGTAGAATCCTAAATGACTGATGAAATTGAATTCGATGATGAATTAAAATCTCTCATTGATTCAATCGAAAAACAACAGAAAACTTCGATAAAAAACAAAAAAATCTACTTGCTCGTTGTTTTGTTTTGTTCTCTCATCGTCTATTTCGTTCTTTCAAATGAACAATTAAGTTATAACATCTATTTTATTTGTCTTTCAATTCTTCGACTTCTATTAATTCAAGTAAACTTCAAATCTCTTTCACTACTAATCGAAAATCGATTTTCTCGAATTAGATTCTTCCCTATTGGAATTGGACAACGATTTATACGAATACATGTTTCATTTCGAATCCATTTTATAACAATTCTTTCGACATATCGGAATGCAGTGTAAATTCTATCAAAAAACCTATTCGAAAGAGATGAGAAAATTTTTGTTTTATAGAAATGTGAAAATACGAAAGATGTTCTCAGACAATCGAATGTGACGTTTTTTAATTTTACGAAAAATGTCTATCTCAATCATAAGCCGGTGATCATCGATGATGCAACGAATGATTGGCCGGCAATGAAAACATTTACTGTCAAACATTTATTTCGACTTTTTATCGACGATGAAATTCTCTCTGAACAAGATCTTTGCTTTTTCGAAACGAATCTTCGAAATTATAATCGACCGGGTGGGGCCGATCAATTGTTTAACGATTATTTAAATGAAAAACGACGTTCTTTCACAGTTCATTGGTAAATTTTTGTTTTTTCAAATAAAAAAAAACAAACAAGTCTTGCAAATTCAGGAACAATTGCAAACGAGAATCATTGAAAGTATTACGAACGTACTATCAAAAACCGTACTTTCTTCCGCCGTCTGTCAGTCAAACGATGATGGGCAATTGGTTTTTAGTTTCTGTTGGATTTGATAAATCAAAAGATGTGCTAATTAAAATCCCATTGAATTACAATTGGGTTTGGTTAGCGCAAACGCAGGGCTCGAGTTTGATTCGTTTGCAAGTTCGACATCCTTGTGAAAAGTTCTGTTCGAATCTCAAATCGATTAAACTCAATCAAGGCGATCTGAGTGAGAGAATTTGACGACTTTCTTTTTTTTTTTGATGAAATGAACTTGAATTTGTTTTTTTTAGTTATCTATTCGAATTTATACGAAGCATTTTATACGCCATTAAAACGTGAAACGATCCTATTGGCGCAAGGTGTTGATTAACTGTTTTTCGAAATTTTTCTGTAGTAGACTACTGTCGAATATAAAGTATCAAAAATAAAAGTTGAAAGAGTCTTGAGGGGTGCTATTCTCGTTTTGTCATAGATATGGGATCAATATTGTGCGTGTTTGGATTCAGTCTGAATAATGAATGTCCTACTGAGAAATTTTCCCAAAATTTGCATCTACTATATATATACGATCGACAATATATTTACAATTTAAAAAGCGATCCAGGACAAAAATTCACAAACCTTGTCGATCTATTGTTACATGCATCAACTGCCAAATTATAATCAGTGAAGAAAAACGAATAAGTGACGTCATAAAGAAAGAGAAAAAGATATAGTTCGTTCTCCTAACACTCTGAATCTGCACTCAGATTCGAAATCCAATCGCTTCGGCACAGGCCGATACACAGACAATCTTTATGTTTTTTTCGAAAAAAACCATTCTTTTAGAAAAGGAGATAAAATTATTCAACAATACTTATTCACTATGTATTATAGTTCATGTTCTCTTCAATCAATACAACCAAAGTCGAGGAAGATCATGCGCTTTATTTAATGGCGATAAATTAAAATATGACACATCCAATAACATTGTACAATCTATTCAGCTTTCATAGAGTTGTTTTTCCACTTACGTATTGACATATTTTATTCAGATAAATAAACTTTATTTTGCATGATAGTTCATTCATTTATTAAGCAAAAGTAGGATTACATTAAATGGTCAAGGTACGCAACTACAGACCGACATAACTTCCTTTTCAGTCTTAGTCCAATGACCACTCCATTTGAGATTAATACCTTGACAAACTACGGGGCATCGTTTCTTTGCATGATTATCATCACTAATCGCACCAGCGGTCATAGTTCCATTAACTGCTACATCTACAAGTATAAAAGTCTATCTTTAAAGCAGACCTACTACGTATATAACCTACCATCTTTAAAGATACCATCATATTTGTCACCATTGGTCCATATTTTTATTCCTTTTCCATGCATGTTATTATTAACCCAATCACCTACGTATTTGATGCCATTTGCCCATGCATTCGTACCTTTTCCTGATCGATTACCATTTACCCAACTGCCATCATATTTCGCTCCGTCTGGCCATATATATATTCCTTGGCCAGTTCGAGCATCATTCACCCAATCACCTGTGTATCTGTCACCACTTGCCCATGTAACTGTACCTTTTCCTGATCGATTACCATTTACCCAACTGCCGTCATACTTGTCTCCGTTTGCGTAGGTATCAATTCCTTTTCCATGCATGTTACCATTAACCCAATCACCATCATATTTATTTCCATTTGCCCATGTGTAAATTCCTTGACCATTCTGTTTACCATTCACCCAATCACCTGTGTAGTTTCCACCATTTGCCCATGTACGAATTCCTTTTCCATGAACGTAATCGTTAGCCCAATCACCTGTGTAGTTTCCACCATTTGCCCATGTGAATGTACCTTTTCCTGATTTTGCATCATTCACCCAATTACCATCATATTTATTTCCATTTGCCCATGTGTAAATTCCTTGACCATTCTGTTTACCATTCACCCAATCACCTGTGTATTTCTCACCATTTGCCCATGTACGAATTCCTTTTCCATGAACGTAATCGTTAGCCCAATCACCTGTGTAGTTTCCACCATTTGCCCATGTGAATGTACCTTTTCCTGATTTTATATCATTCACCCAATTACCCTCATACCAATCACCATTTGGCCATGTACGAATTCCTTGACCATTCTGTTGATCATTCAACCAATCACCTGTGTATTTCCCACCATTTGCCCATATTTTTATTCCTTTTCCTGATTTTATACCATTCACCCAATCGCCATCATACTTATCTCCGTTTAACCGTGTATATATTCCTTGACCTGTTCGTGCGTCATTTACCCAATCACCTATGTATTTGTTACCATTAGCCCATGTGATTGTACCTTTTCCTGATCGATTACCATTTACCCAACTGCCATCATATTTCTTTCCGTCTGGCCATATATTTATTCCTTGACCAGTTCGAGCATCATTCACCCAATCACCTATGTATTTTTCACCATCTGCCGATGTGTATATACCTTTTCCTGATCGGTTACCATTTACCCAACTGCCATCATACGTATCTCCATTTGCCCATGTATATATTCCTTCACCAGTTTGTTGATCATCCACCCATTCTCCTGTGTAGTTTCCACCATCGGCCCAAGTGTACGTACCGTTTCCTGATTTCATATCATTCACCCAATTGCCTTCATATATGTCCCCATCAACTTGTGTAAGTATTCCTTGCCCGTGTTTCATGCCGTCTTTACACTCTCCTTCGTAATTGGATTGTGGATTGTCGGAATGAATAACACAATCTAATAATTATAAAATCAAACATGCTATTGGAGAAACACAAGGACTTCGTATGGTTCGCTTATTATGTATATGTTCTCACTTTTGGCGGTTGTAATGGTTTTGGTGCCATATAATGATTGGATACTATCTTGATCCTGGAAGAAAGATGAAAGATAAGCAAAAGTTGAAAGTGTTCATTTACTTCTTTTGGTAGTAACTCTGTAGGTTGTTTGAATTTATACCAAGGATACATAATCGCATCTTTCGAGGGTGAATGCCTAAGACCAAGAGAGTGGCCAATTTCATGGGTAGCCACTAAACGTAAATTAAGATCTGTATCATTGTCTTTATATCTATATGTGCGAAATGTATATTGGGCGACAGTATTTCATTATTCTACTCACTCATGAGTCCAGTCTTCACTAGAGTCAAAGTGGATTAGTCCAGGGTATTCCCGCCATGGAAAAAATGCATGTGCAAGTGTACCACCTTTTTCAGGCTTAATAGGATAGCCATCTCCATGGTCACCTGTCACAAAAGCTAGATTGAAATCAGCTTGTTCATTTTGGGTCGCTTCACGGAAAGTTAAATCAGTATATTTTGACCAATCATCGAATGATTCTTGAATCATACGACGAGCTTGTGTTCTTCCATATGACATAGTTTTAGAATCCAGTTTCCATATGAGTGTTCGATTCATCGGCCTATAAAAAGAAAAATAATTGTAGTAGTAAGAAGAGCAAATAAAATCAATACCATAGTTCCCTATGATCTATAGATATAGATGCTGCTAGATCATCAGGCATACCACATCGTGGTGTATTCAGTAATTTAAGTGTCGCTGAATCGAGTTCCTTAGTAACAGGTAAATGATAATCGTTTTGGAAGGCTTTCAATGCTGATTCAAATTTTGTTTGGCATGACTCTGTTTCTGAATCGGACGGATTCTCACATTGAATATAGCCCATTTCAATCAGTAATTTGTATGCATCATGCTTTGACTCGACCAAAAACACTTTCGGTTTACTTTTGTTAATCGGTAAGGGACTTACAATCGCAGCGAAAGTAAGAATTAAAATAAACAATATGAATCTTCCCATTTCTATATGTGATATATAATAAAGAATGAAGAAAAGACGAAGTGTATTTATAAGTTTGTTTGTTTTTCTTATCTAAAGATCATGGGAATAATTTGTCATGATGTGTAATTCAATCGTATAAGATCAAATTTGTTCGTGGGATTTCAAATAATCGAAAGGGAAAAATCACTATTGTTTTTTATATCCAGACGATAGCGTCATCTTTTACAGGTATTCACATAAAAAAAAGGAAAAATCTGAGTACACCAATTAATTCTTCTCCCATTCGTCTGTATGACTAAGTAATGTGATAGTTTTTTGAAAATCTTTTCGACTTGATTGACTTACGATACGATGTCGAATACAACAGATCATGAACAGAAATTAAGCACAATTATTCAATCGAATACATCGATTTGTGATACAATACGACATAATGTCGATCGATTTCTAAGTCTTCGCGAAGATTTACTTAATAACTCGAACATAAAAGATTTATCTGCATACAATGAAATCCTATCGCCTCTCATCGAAGGATTACGTGTCGAACAATTGAAAACACGAATTGCTTCGACTAAAGTTCAATTAGCATTTTGCGGAGAAAATTCCAGCGGTAAAAGTGCGTTCATACAAACATTCCTAGGCATCGGTAAAATTCTACCATCAGGTGATGGTCCAGTGACAGCACGTATTACAAAATTAACCTATGCTTCAGCTAGTGAAGCAAGTATTTACATTTGGAAGACACTTCGTGATCAAACATCGCCACCCGAATCGATTGTATCTCTTTCGAGTTATTTTGACGGTGATAAACCCAACTGGGCGGGTATTGCAAGTGTTGTTTCAACACATCTAAGACGACCTATCGATATCGATGAAACAGAAGATGCATTCGCTGAATGGGCTCGAACTTTTGTCGAAATTCGTATTCCATCATCGGTACTCGCTCTCGGAATCGAAGTGTACGACACACCGGGTTTCTTAATGGATGATGCTAAAGTACTCAAAGATATTCTTCACGATCTAGTCGAATTAATTCATCCAACAATTGTTTTCATGTACGCAAATCCATCGACAGACGATGCAGCAAACAGCTGTTTCGTAGCTATGACAACTGCTCTACAAGATCTCGATAGTAGTTCGATTTTCTTCTTGAATTCCAAAGCTGATATCGCTCAAATGAAACAATTCAAGAGAACTATGACTATGCCTGATTTTCTCTCGATGCTAGAAGATGAACGTGCACGACGTTATCAATTACTACTTGCTTCACCGTTCATTCGAAACAATCATTTCGGTGAACAATGTTCATATTTCGATTTATGCAGCGTCAATTCTCAAATTATAAAACCATTTGGTCCGAAAATGAACGAAACTACAATTCAACATATCATTGAATTCGTTACCAATAACGATCTAACCATTGCAACACGCGTCTGTAAACTTGTTTTGCCCATTATCGATGGATTTTTCAATCTGATTCATCTGACAAGCACACGTACGACGGATCAATTACTTCAAATACGATACGATGCTCTCAATTGGGAGAAGAATTTGTTTGAAATGTACAAAATATATACGAAAACATACATCGATGATTTATTTACGAATATTTTTAAAGAATTTGACAAAGAAGACGAATCGATTATAAAATTATTTGCCAACAATCGAAGACTTTCGGAGACATTCGAACGTGACATTCAATCAGCTGTTCGATTGAAAATCCTGATACCAGTCGTGAAAAATTCTCTGAGTACGCTTATGAAAAACGTACTCGATCAATTTAAATCGAATATTGATTTGACTCAAGGCATAGCATTCAATGAAATTCTCGTTAACGCATTGAATCGAGAAGAAATCAGTGATTTCACCGCTCTTCTACTCGATGAACGCATTCTAACAAATCAATCTTCAATCGGCATTATCTATGCTGTGAATACGATCTCAGTGCCGATTGTACAATGTTCAAAAAGTCTACGAGAAAAACATTTTCCCGTTGAATTCATGGGCGATCATAAAGAAAAACAAAAACGAAATGAAACCATTCGACGATATCTTGTTGATATGCGAACAATAATCGAAGATCAACGAGATGTTATGAATCAAGCAATTGAGCTCTGGGGTGACAAACAACAAGCGATGCTAAGATCTTTAATTGAAAGACATTATTTAACTATATCACCAACACTTGCTTCACATCAACAGACGCTCAAAGATTTGGAAAGGTATTCATGGCATTTGATTTCTATTGAATGTGAACTACGTGCTGCTGAAGATTTTGCTCGATTCAATGGTTCAGCACCGGAAATCGAAAATGATAATTCACAATCAACGATATTCAGTATTTGCCCTGCTAAATGGGGTAATGAAACAAATCTTATGGTGAAAAAACTTAGTCAAACAATACCGAATCAACCGCATGCGAGTTGGTATGAAGCTCATTATCATATGAAAATAAGCAATCTATTTCATCCGAATATTCTCAATCTTCGTTATCTGTATAAAAACGACACTGAATTATGGATGATTTTTCCATTGATATCACTTAAATTGGAGCAACTTTTGCAGCAACCATCGACTGTGCTTCCTTTTGAAACCGTTCTCAGTTGGATGTGTGGATTGGCTGATGTTTTAGCGATGTTCTCTCGAAATGAAATCGTTCATCGAAATATTAATTTAAGTAATCTGGCGATTACAGAAGATCAACGTCTTCTACTCATCGATCTCGGCAATTGGACTGACGATTGCGAGATTAGTCAACGACATAATTCGTCAAATGATTTGAATGATGTCAATGCATTCGGTGAGATAGGTGTGATTTTATCGACGAGTATCATTCGAGATGAGAAAACTTTGCT
>Ga0209952_1001363_pt1 | contig 21053 bp, 20 predicted proteins | sample ThiBiot_750_biof_2_FD_183951 | JGI IMG/M metagenome (GOLD analysis project Ga0209952, IMG submission 183951) | Wastewater bioreactor microbial communities from Cape Town, South Africa - Thiocy_cont_750_biof (SPAdes) | ecosystem: Engineered > Bioreactor > Thiocyanate-remediating >...
AATCCATCGAATAAAAAACTCAGTGGCAATTCATTTAATCATCATCATCATTATCATCATGGTACATGTCAACGACATCCAAAAGCACAACGTATAACTACACCGATCGTATCCGAACATATCCGCGGTGGTGATGATCAACAACAACAAGATCTATGCGATCGAAGTTTTTCATCGTCATCAGCTGGCGGTGGCGGACATTATTGTACACATTCATCGAACGATTCGACACGTCCATTGATATCTCAGTCAATCGATACGAACGAAAATTTCAAACAGTTAGCTCCACCAAGTACAGGCTCATCATCACATTCATCGAGTGGTATTGGCTCATCCGTGGAATCACCTTACAATCATTGGAAATATTTAACTCCATTATCTGTAACAACGACAAATGATCAAAAAATATTTTCGTCAGATAATGAAAATCTTCAATCAACATCAAAAGAACAACAACTAATTCCAACTGAAATGCTATCATCTAATTGACTAACTTTCGAATCAACGAAATAAATAAACCATACAACAAAAGAAAAATCTATTTTTCTATATCTTTCTTCTTCTCCATTGTCATCATCATCATCATCATCATCAATTTCTGGTTCTTTTTTTCTATTTTTATTTTACTTAAATCTGTAATCTCATTCATTACAAAATTCTCTTGTTTCGTGTTTGATGTTTTCGTTTTGTTTCTCAAACAAACAATTTCTTCCGTTGCGTGTCGTTTTTGATTTTCTCGTTTCTTTTGCACAAACACAAAAAAAAACAGAACAACAAAATATAAATATCTAAATTATCTAATGATTACAAATCTTCAACATTGTTCTTATTTTTTTGAGTCAAGTTTATTGAGAATGTTTTTATGGCAAAATACAATATAAGCGTTAAAGACTTGAGTTTGAAGAAAGAAACAAACAAAGAAAATATATAGAATATCTTCAGAAGATCAAAAGAGAATAAGTTGATTGAGTTTTTATACTACAGTTTTTACTAGTGGTTCAGATCGTCTCGCGGATATATGAATAGAAATGAAGAAGAAAAAAGAAGAATAGAGAGAATAGAGCTCATATAAATATTGATTTAGGTTTCTTTTTGTCTTAATTAAGTTTTGGTATGCCGGCAACGATGCTACTTTCAATGCCACATTCATTTTTACCACGAATTATTTTGAAGAATCCATTATCACCCCAATCTTGATTCCATGCTATAAACAAGACATGATTAAAAACAACGTGATAACAAATCATTGTTCTTACAGTTAGCAATAAGCCAGTATGGTGTGGAGTTTTCTACACCCCAGCCGAGAATTTTAATGGCTAAATAAAACATAAATTTAGATAGAAAGAAAAGGGAAAAAACAATACATACCATGACCACCGAGGCTTGAGCCAGAGATATGTTTATAAACACCTGAACTATATAAGAGAAAATCGGCGTAGACTGTGAAAGCACCTTCGACTGGGCCATTTTTGTAGATTTCAGCTTGAATTTGTTGTTCATCAGATCGAATCGAATAAACAGTATCGCCAAAGTTCTTATCTTGTACGTAGGGCACAGTGTAACCATCAATACAGGATTTTGTGCATTTTGGTGTTTTACCTTCACCTTGACACTATTTCATAACGAGAAAAAAAAACAAAATGATTCTACTAAAATCAATTTTTCGTTTGTAACATACGGGTGGTAATGTTTTATTGACACTAAAAATAAATCCAAGGATTAGAAAATAGAGAAAAAAAAAGTATTCAACTACTTACTGATGATCACACGAGGCAATGGTATATGGTCGACAGCCTTCATTCGATTCGAAGTTACCACCACTGACTAAACCTGATCGTTTGAAATATGACCAAGCAGCATTTGGATAACCACCATTACAACCGAAACCACATAATTTGCAGCATGCTATTGAAATTTAAGATAGAAGTGCAAAAATAAATAAAGGCTAACGACTTACAAAGAAGATCTTCAGCTGAAATATGTACATTTTTTGTGCCATTTGATGCAATACAAATACGATCGGACATGGCTTCAACAGCACCAAAAGCCCAACAACTTCCACAACTAGAACAAATCTCCATCGTATAAATCTTTGCCTAAATTCAATTTTTCTTCTTCTAACCTTCCTTGATCTCGAACTTCTTTCAATGTTGGACAATTTGGCCATTGTTCACGTGGATCGAAATTTTCGGGTAAATCATTTGGTACATCATGTTCAACAACTGGTAGTTCTTTATGTTGTTCATAATAATCTGCATGAACACCCATCAAACGTTTGATTGAGTCTTCTGACCAGGACATAAATTTTGATGGTGCTGCTTTCCATGTTGTTTGTACAGAATTAATATCACGAATTAGATTCGATGAAAGTAATGTTCGTCTCTGTTTGAACATTCGACCATTGGCAATAGCCAATGTCAAACAAATAAGCAAACAAAAACGAAGAAACATTTTCGAGTCTTCTCAGTTTTTAATCTTAAATCTGAAACATTTCATTCATTGAGATTTGTTGTTTTTTCTTCTTAATTAATTATTTACACTTTTCTTTTTCCGAAGGACATCGATTATTCAGTCAAAAGGTTGCTGTTTTCGTTAGATAGATCGACAGAAACAGAAAAATAATATTCATCATGAAATGACGTCGATTATTTTGGCGTTTTCTACTGACTTAATTAAACGAGGTATCAGTGGAAAAAGAAAATATTTTCATTCATATTTCAAATACGATCAATGTGATTGATAAGGATCAATTAAATATGCGAAAATATTATCAAGTAACGAGAGAAAGAAAAATCAAATCATGATTTATGCGTATGTTTTTTTCTCTCTCTCTCTCTTCTCAAATAATATCACTGCCAAATGCATGCTTATTATTCATCTTGAATTTTTAATACAATAAAAGATTATATCGCACACACACATATATATATATTTTTCTCTCTCAACGTACTAATGAGAATCACTAATAAAAGGTAATATATTTGAAGCAAAAAAAAAACGAAAATATTACGTCGATTTTATTACCTACAAACGACATTTTTCTTGACGCTTGTTGGTCTACCTGTACAAAGTATTGAAATATGATGGCTAATCCGGTTGTAATTAATGGAACTGTCAACTCAAGGAAGAATCTATGGTCGAATAGTTGAGTATAAAAATAAAAGAATGGCTGAGTTCATTAGCTGAAAAAGAACTATTACGCATTAAGAAAGAGTCAATATACAAATGCATACGTGTATTATACGTATATATTTGCTTTTTTTCTTCGATATACATACATACATGTTACACTTTAGTCAGTCTTCTTCATCAAATAAAACTCGAATAGTTCAATATCGTATTAAGTTTCTTTTCTTGACTTAAATCTAGAAACATCAATGGAAGCTGCTATTGAACAAAAAGTCTGTACAAATTCTCGATGTTATGCATGCGGATCTCTTGTCTATGCGGTTGAAAAGAAGAAAACTGCAAATCATGTAAGTTGTTTTCTTTTCTTCTTTCATTTCGAAAATCTATTCTTAGGTTTATCATTCCAATTGTTTTCGTTGTCGAATTTGTAAACGAGGTCTCAATAGTTCGACATTAAACGAAGAAGGAGATGATATCTATTGCGCAAGTTAGTAGTGAACTGATTGAATCGAGAGTTTACTGTCGGTTTTTTGTTCAATAGATTGCTATCGAAAAAAACAACGAGGTGATTGTAATGGAGTCGATTTTCAACGAGCTGCAAGAGAACGTGCACAATTTATTTATAATCATCGACATCCCGATCAAGAAGAACCGAAAATCAACCCTCATCGACCTTTTCTACATGATTTTTCGCGACATCCGTCATGGACATTAAGACAACTAGAAAGACGATTTCTTTCTGTTCAAGAGAACAAATCTACACCGAAGGTTATTACACTGATATGTTTCTAGTTTTTTGTTCGAATTATGATATCATTTTAGAAAGATATTCGACAAACTACTTCGGTTACTCATCCTTTAACTATCAAAACAAACTTTTCAAATCTAATTAATTCAAATCCTATTTCAAATGATTCGTTACCATCATTCAATAGTTTATCAGAATTTCTTCCTGTTTTTTCGCCTTTTCCTCCTGCGCAAATAAATTCAAGACCGAAAACACCTGACCTATCTAAATTAGATAAGACTGTCTCAGTTAACAACATACCATCTCGTTTTACTCAACGATTCAGTGTCGATTTAACAAACTCGAAATCGCCTAAAAACGAACGACGATTTAGTCTTGTTGAAAATTCAATAACAAAATCCGAAAAAAAGACACCAACAACCTTCGTTTTTCCTGAACGAACCATTATTTTACCGCGTCATCGAAGTAGCAGCATTAGTTATAGTGTTAGTCCACGAAAAATCAAATAAATCTAAACACACGAAAAGAGAAATATTCACTGTTCTCTATTTATAATAAAAATTGTACTTTTTTTGCTTTCTGACTCTCACGTACATATTTCTATCAATAAAACAAAAGAAAAAAAACACGTCTAATTATTAATCATTGTACATCTCGTGATGATGTGAAAGAGAAAAGAAGAAACCTCTAGTCAGTCGGTCGGTGGTGGAGTATTGTATGCATGTATATGTACGTATTAGTGGGCTGAAATTGTCGGATTGGTTCGATGAAATACTGAAATAATTCGTTTATTGTCGGGAAAGAATATTTATTTACAAGTTTATAGATTTTAATTTTCTACGAATCGTTGTTAATTTATGACAAGAGAAAAACAAGATCAATCGACTGTATGATACTGCCATCTAACATCAAATTGAATAGCGAACTTGTAGAAAATACTATTGGAAAAGAATTTAAAGATTAAATCGAATACTTCACATAGCAACCAAAAGTATATTGATTGATTGGAGATATTCGTTGAATCTATTTCGTTCGATTGAACAAATATCTCAAGCAACAAACGACATCTTTCTGTCCACATCATGCAGAAATATTAAGGTCTAATCAATGAAATCTGATTGGAATATGCAAAGGTCTACTGATAGTCCAACGATCGATACGTTTTACTTCTCTTCTTTTTTTTTAATCGTAGTTACTTGATCAGTTTCGAGAGACAACAAAACGATTGCAACTTTTTAGATCATCATGACTAAAACTAAAAAACGAAAGTCAACTAATTCAGTTTCACCAAATCGAGTCGATAAAAAAGCAAAAAAATCTCGTCGACAAGAACAAACCAATGGCGATGAAAACGATGAAGCCCTCAATCTTCATCGTTTAGGCCCAGCGCCAACCTCAACAACGAATATCGTTCAACGTTTACCATCAACACGTTCGTCCGATGTCGTACCATCGATGAAAACATCCGACTGGACAAATAAACAACGTGTTCTCATATTTTCATCGCGTGGCATCTCCTATTTAGGACGACATGTCATGAAAAATCTTCGTTCATTAATGGCTCATTCGAAAACCGAACCGAAAGCTGAGCTACGAAAGAATTTCTCTGTTCTCAATGAAATAGCTGAACTACGTAATTGTAATAAAGTTCTCTTCTTCGATATGAAGAAAAAACGTGATCTCTATCTTTGGATGGCATCGGTACCCGAAGGTCCAACCGTAAAATTTCTCGTCGAAAATTTACATACAATGGAAGGCTTGAAGTTAACAGGCAATTGTTTACGTGGTTCACGGCCAATTCTTTCGTTCGATCCGAAATTTGACGAAGAACCACATTGGAAATTAATCAAAGAAATGTTTACACAAATTTTTGGAACACCGAAATCACATCCAAAATCACAACCATTCATCGATCATGTTCTTACATTTACAATTGTCGATCATAAGGTCTGGTTTCGAAATTATCAAATCGTCGAAGAAAATGGTTCGCTAGCTGAAATCGGTCCACGGTAAACACTTTCATTTGATTTATAAACCCAAGAAAAAAAATCATCGAATCTTTTTAGATTTGTTCTTAATTTACATTGTATTTTTGAGAAGAGTTTTTCTGGTATGTTGATCTACGAAAATCCACATTATGTTGCACCGAATTTCAAACGCCATTTGGCCAAAGCTGAAGCTTCACAGAAATACAAAGATCGTGTCTATCAAAAACTTGCATACGAACAAAAGAAACCAGAAGAAAGCTTTCCGTATGATAAAACCGATGAAATTTTTCAATCACGACCTTCAACCAACAACAAAAATAATAATGATGATAGTGACGATGACGATGATGATGATAGTGATGATTCGGAATAGGAAAAAACACAATTTGTTTTGTTTTGTTTGTTGTTATCGTTGAATAAAAAAAAATTATAGGACTTAGTTATTAAATCCTATAGAAGAAGAAAATGAAAATCATGTGTTTTGTGTTTTCTAGATGGCACTTCGAGTTTTAGTCGGTGTTAAACGAGCTATTGATTATGCTGTTAAAGTTCAAGTTAAAACAGATAAAAGTGGAATTGTTACTGAAGGTGTTAAACACTCGATGAATCCATTTGATGAAATAGCTGTCGAAGAAGCTATACGTTTGAAAGAAAAAAAACTTGTCCAAGAAGTCATTGCTGTTTCATGTGGACCAGCTCAATGTCAAGTACGAGAGACAGACAAAAGATTGTTTTACATTGAAAACAATTTTTGTTTTTGAAGGAAACTTTACGAACAGCATTAGCTCTAGGTGCAGATCGAGCTGTTCATGTTGAAGTTACTGGAAAAGATTATGAACTTCTCCAACCATTAGCTGTTTCGAAGTTAATTGCAGCCGTTGCTAAAAAAGAAAATGTCGATCTTGTTGTGCTCGGCAAATTAGTAAGTCGATATCATGAAATATTAAACATAATTGAAAAGGTTGTCTCGTTTCGAATTATTAACGTTGCGAAGATTATATTTTGCACGCGTTTCATATTTCAAGAAATTAAAAATAAATATGTTTCTCTAGGCTATTGATGATGATTCGAATCAAACAGGTCAAATGGTTGCCGGTTTACTTTCTTGGCCACAAGTAAATCAAAGAGAAAAACAAACATTTTGTAATTGAATGCGTTTCATTATGAAATCTGTGTGTGTTTTCAGGCTGTTTTCGCCTCAAAAGTCGAAATTAAAGATAAACAAGCTGAAGTCATGCGTGAAATTGATGGTGGTTCTGAAACAATCCGAGTGAAATTACCAGCTGTGATTACTGCCGATCTTCGTCTCAATCAGCCACGTTTTGCCAATCTTCCATCGATCCAAGTAAAATCCGACGAACGAATAAATTCAATTGAATCGTTTGGTTTTGTCTTCTTATCTTTAGAAAGCTAAAAAGAAACCATTGGCTAAATTGTCTCCTAAAGATTTAGGTGTTGATATTAAACCACATCAAGAATTTCTTTCCTACGAAGAACCACCCAAACGACAAGGTGGTGGTAAAGTCGCTAACGTTGACGAACTTCTTAGTAAACTTAAAGAAAAAGGACTCATCTAAATCAACATAAAACAAAGTCAATCAACTTTTCTTCTCTTTTTTTACTGCTACTACTATTATTACCATTCTTCTGTTATAATTTTCATCCGATTTATTTTCATTTCGAAATATCACAACAAAATGATGTCCTGGTCTTAGTTTATCTCTTTTTTTTCTTCTTCCAAGTTTAGATAAAGATTAAAAAAACAAAGGTCTTTGTTCTTCTTCTTCTAGATCTTATTTTATTTCAAAATCAAATCCTAACATGTCGTTTGATCAAACAGGCAATACTCTTCGCAAATATAAACTAGTCTTCCTAGGCGAACAAAGTGGTAAACAGAAAAGTATTGCAGTATTTAAGATTTCTTTCTTTTGTTTTCATGTTCTAGTCGGAAAAACTTCGTTAATTACTCGATTTATGTATGATAGTTTTGATAATACATATCAAGTGAATATTCGATTCATAGGGAATCAAAATATGAAATTAGTTTTTATTTTATTTTAGGCAACAATTGGAATTGATTTTCTTTCGAAAACAATGTATCTCGAAGATCGAACCGTTCGTTTACAATTATGGTAAGATTGTTAACAAAAAAACGATGATTTATTTGTTTTTTATCTAGGGATACTGCTGGACAAGAACGTTTTAGAAGTCTAATTCCAAGTTATATACGTGATTCAACTGCTGCAGTTGTTGTTTACGATATATCAAGTAACAATATGACCTAATTTTGTCCTCATTTATTATATTTGTTTGACATAGATGTAAGTTCGTTTCAACAAACTGCTCGATGGATCGAAGAAGTACGAGCTGAACGTGGCAATGAAGTGATAATTATGCTTGGTATGTTCGAAAGTTAAATGAATTCATTAGGGATTTGCTTTTGTTTGATTCTCAGTTGGAAATAAAACAGATCTTGCTGATCGTCGACAGGTATCCACTGAAGATGGCGAACAAAAGGCCAAAGAATTAAACGTAATGTTCATTGAAACGAGTGCAAAAGCAGGTTACAATGTAAAACAAGTAAGAACATTCTTTAACGTTCATTCTTTTAATCAACAAAAAATCAAAACTTTGATCTTCTTAGTTGTTTCGACGGGTAGCTGTCGCTCTACCGGGAATGGATATTCCAGAAACGACTGGAGAGAGTAAAACAAAAAGAATTCATGACTTGCTCATTGTACTGAAAAAACCCTGTTAAATTACTATTTTCTAGGTCAAAATGTGATAGTTTCATCGCCGAATCCCTCATCCGATGCAGCTCCTGATAATACAAGTAATTGTCGATGTTAATTATTTAGTAATTATTTCAATAGCTGGCTTTTTACTTATTTATCTCTTATTAAAGTATTTCGTATTTCTGCTTTTTTTTAATCTCAAAAAAAGAAGAACATATTAAACTCAAAAGAATGGCTCTTTCTTTCTGTCTAACTTTAACCCTCACTCTTGTTTTGTTTTGTTTTGTTTTGTTTTTGGAAATTCTTGCTAAACGGATCAAATTTGTAACTGTTAATAATAATGTTTTCTTTTGTTTTCTTTTGCGTGTTTGAATCTGAATAAAATCGAAGTATTCTCTTTTTTCTTTGTTTATGTTCGACAATTTATATCCAAAAATAACTTTTCAAAGCAAACATCCCATGACAATTAACTGTGCGTTCTGAAAGGAAATATTTTGAACACACTGCTTCATTAATGTTCTTAGGATGCACTTCCTTTTCATGTTAAGAGCCATATGATAAATATGATGAAAGATGACTTTTTATTTCTTTATAATAATTATCATGCTTGATTAATATTGCCGCAATACGAGCGAATGAATTTCGTGGCTGCGTCTGGAATTTATTTTATAATTATTTATACAAAATAGAGCAAGAAACAAGGAAAACAAGTGGACGGAAATAGAAGAACAAAAAAGAAAATATTGAATACGTCCTATTTTAATCGAGCAAAAAATTGTTCAACACGTGTTTTGAGACGTTTGAAAAAAATAAAATTAATACGATTTTCACTATATTCAGAATCTGAACGTGTAGTTGCCGATGATTGTGTCAAACGACTCCATCGTCTCGGATGATGAAAACTAAATTCAATACCAGCTATAGAATCTTGCCGTTGATCAAGTGACCATTTGCCACTGAGAACAAGTTCGTAAACTTCATCATTATTGGCAAGTTCAGGAAGAAATGTTTCTCGATCACTATTCGTATAATTTCTTGGTATTGATATATAGAAATATTTCGAACAGAAACAACAAAGTAGATGAGTAAGTTCTCGACGAAAGCGTTTACCGAAAAATATATACAAATAACATTGTGATGCCGAATTGAATATCATTAAGAATTTGCCAAATTCATCGATATGTTGAAATAACGGATAACGATATGAAATAGACACATATTTGTCTGGATTGTAAGCAAAAAAGGCCGCAAATGGTATCGAGGGTGTTATACAAATGAGGTAAAGTGAAATAACAATAACAAGCATATGTGTAACATCATTTCGTTTTTGTTCATATGGATTGATTTGTCTATGTCGACGTTTAGCAGTGGCTAATGTACGTATTAGATGTAGATTTAATTTAAATACGACAAGAAATGGAATTATACGAACGAGAAAACAATTTATAAATAATGTTATTGTTAATCGATAGCCTAACGATTTGCCTAAATCGCTGAGGCCAGATATCCAAAAGACTGGCGGAAATAAATCACTGTGATTTAATGAATCAAATGAATTCGAAAGATGTTCAACAGTATGATTCGTTACATTTAATGTTTCATCACTCGGCATTGTATAACATGTACGAGCAAGAACTTGAGGTATTAAATAGCCTAATGCTAGTAACAAACAAATGAATAGGATAATTAAAGAATTTCGACGTGTACATAATTTTTCACCGGTAAATGGAAAACATATCATTATATATCGATCAATAGTAAAACAGACGGTAATCCTAGATAAAATTGCGAGAACATGTTGAGAAATGTGATTTTCAACAGAAAACAACGAATTATTTTTCTTACCAAGTCGATAATGCGAATGTGCTCGATGCAGTTGCTTTAGCTATTAAGACAAGTATACAATTGAAACGATTTGGTGCAAATAGCACTTCTAATTCGAATACAATCACTGATAATAACGTCACACTATTTGATAGACATAACGCTGTGAGATACGCATACGTCGATAATGTGCGCATTCGACGACGAAGAAGCGTACAAACGGCAAGAAGATTACCTAACATGAAACGATTTCAATTGAGGATTGAAGGATGATCATTCAAGGTTTATTCTTACCGATAATTCCAATAAGACATACAGATATAGCTAGCCAACGAAAATATGAACGTGGCAGCCATGTTGCGGCACCACCATCATGTAGAATATCACTCCATGTTAAATCAAATGATTCGTCGAGTAATTCATGAGATTCAGTGGAAACTGATTTATTTATTAAGGATGAACTCGTTGAGTTTGAAAGCATGATGATGAATTTTCTTTTGTATGAATTAATATATGTTCGTATGTATATTTTCTTTTCGTACGGTTTGTATTATGATAATGAAACAGCTGTTACCAGATTAGAGATGGCATTATTATGGAAAAATTGACGTTCGGTAACAGATTGTTTGAGCTCGATCAAATTTCTGAAAAAGATACAAGATAAAATTAGATATATGATGTAAACTATTTGCTTTCTATTTTCTACTCATACATTTTCAAACAAAAAAATATATTTATAAATAAGAGAAGCAGATAGAGAGAGAGGGAGGGAGGGAGGGAAGGAGAGAAAGAGAGAGAGAAAAAAATGACATATTCTATTCGAATATCTTTTCTTTTCCGTCTGCCATTTCTTCTTTTTTCTTTCTTTTGTCTATTCTCATTTTATTTAATAACTATTATGTCGATGTACTGAAAAAAATTGAAATTTATGCTGATGACAGATTCCGAGCAGTTATTTTCAACAAAAATCATTCTTGTTCTAGTTTTTTTTCTGCAAGAATTTTTCTTCTTAATACTGCGTAAGATTAAGTTAAGCCGAATGAATAGTATGTCGATAAAAAGAAAAAACAAAAGAACATCAAATTATTTTCTTATCATATAATTTTAAAAAGATAAAACAAACAAACCTTGTTTTGTTTTGCACTAAGAAGATGTCTATAAATTCTCAAAAGATTTCATCGTTTTACTTATATTGACTGAATAATTTCAAATTATATTCATCATGAATGTCTCGTCGTTGTCTTTTTTTATCTTTGTTTTACATTCTAAAAGATGTTCCGCAGACAAAGAGAAGAAAAAAAAGAATATCTCTTGCCATTTCCTTCTCTTTCTTTTGATGCTCTAGGATTCTTTTTTTCTAATTCTTTACTTGAATGAGCGTTCAAGAGAAAACAGAATGATGCGGGTATTTACAGAACTATTTTTGGCTTATAAGAGCATCAAAGTCTTTATTTATATAGACAGCAGATTACTATTTTCTTCGTCTTATCATTTTCCTTACATATAGACTAATTATATTACTCAAAATCAATTTTCTTCTCATTGCTGACTTTTCTCTTGTTTCTTTATCATCATAACGAAACATATTTTAGGTTTTTATGCTCACGATCACTATACATGCAACATATTCATTTGATAAGCTAAACTGCCCATTGTATATATATTTTTAGTTAAAACTATGGCATAACTCACTGACATGTCGAAATTTATTGAATTTATTTCATTAGAATAATTACATTCCGACCTACGTGCATACTTTCAAGATATCAATGATTTTTATCGGTATTATATATACAAAATAAGATAGAGGAAGGAGAAGGAGAAGGAAAAAAACTAACAAACGAGCGAACGAACGAAAAGAAATGCACTATTATAGCTTGCTCGACATTCCTATTTGGCGTGACTATTGAAAGATATATACTTACTAAGAAAACCTCGTTGTCGGCCTTGGTGATTAGAAGTTATTTATAGAAACTCATATCCGAAGAAATAATTAGAATTGAAAAATAAGAATCTCCTTAATGACACACATATGCACACAAATAGAAAAACGAATGACATAAGAGAATCATATCGTAGATATATTTTTTTCTATTTTTTTACCTACAGAAACCTTTTTTTTTTTCTCTTTTTCTTCTTCTTCTCTCGTTTCTCTTCTATGAGACCGACCCTTTTCCCCTTGTTCTTAATATTTTTCTTCCGGTCGTCGTGAAACAACCACGAACTTAGAGATATTTTTAGTCAATCCTTAATTGTCCTCCACTTTTCTGATATTACGATTATTTCTTCATAATATCTCTCGTTCGCTTAACATTTACATATATTTTGTATGAAAAAGAAAAGAAAAAAAAGTTATTTTTGATCAAGCAAATCGCGTATGGCAATGGGAGTCTACGAACAGTCGAGTTAATAACATCGCCTATTATTATGATCAATTATTTCAAGGATCAGAACGTTCTCTTTCTGTATATATTTATAAAATATTTATAAATTCTACTTGAAACACACATTAAAAATGAAGAGCTATCTGAAAGTTTCTTATGAAACAAAGAATACGTCAGTTAAATATAATGACGTAAAATGAACAGTATCTTCGTATTTATTTATTTATTTTTTATTGTCACTATTTTCATATAGACTATCTAGAGAGAAGCAAAATATGAAAAAGGTTATTTGGAACACCTGTGAACAAACGCTTTTTTTTTATCTATAACACATGCACTTATGCTTTTATCATAATGAAACTCATCTTTGTTAATAGAAAGAACGTTCATGATGAGAACTGAGATTAATTTAGAATTATTTATGGGATTGCCGTATTTTGTTTAGTTGTTTGAAGCAGACAGCATAACCGTACCCTCAAGAATCATCTAGAGATTCTTTGTTCGACACGAAAAACAGCAAAAAAAACTAATCCTTACATATTTCTTTCTGAATACATGCATAGAACCTCTTGAGTTTACCTGACTGCGTTTATGAATATAAACGAATGAGAGGCAGAGAGAAAGTAAAAAATAGGCCCTTCACACAAAAGAAAAATACCGGCTAATATATGATTAGTTTTAATAAAAATTATGACAGAGAAGGAGAAAGAGAGAGAGAGAGGGAGAAAAGCAGTGGGGTTATGTCATGTTGATAAACAAACGATGTGTAATCTATTGTTATTTATTGCACGAAAAGTATATATATATAAAGATGAAGAAAAGCATCTAATGAGACTAAAAATAGATGCGTTACTGACACGTAGAAGCACACTATCAAAATCATGTTTAAAGCATCTGAGTTGAATACGCCTACGAAGCAGGATATGTCTAAGCAAACTAAATAACTCCTTTCGTTGCTTTCGACAGTAATGTCAATATTTCAACAAAAAAAGTTCGACGCAGAAAAAAAAGCGTCTCTAACTCCTGTCTCTCAATTTACCATAATGAACACAGGAAAAAATAACAGCATCAGATATTCTATTTTTAACTCTATATTTTCTTTAATGAACTAAGTTCACATTCAATTTCATACTAATCGTCTGACGTTGCAATACTAATCGCCTTGCATACAATTTATTAAATTGAAACTTATGAATTTATTCATAAGACAATCTATTTTGAGGTAAATCTATAAATAAATATTTTTTCGACCTATCAGACAGTATCAAATAGCTACTTCGTCAATTTGTTAAAAAGAAAAAAAAATCATTAACAACATTGGCAAAAAAAATAAAAAGAGAAAAAAAACGCACAATGCACCTATTTAATCGAAAAAGAAGTTAATTCTTTGGAAATAACTTGAAGAGAAAAGCATCCACTTAAGTCCAATATGCTTGAATATGCTGACAAAAATTGAGAAAGAAAAAAAGATTTCCTTAAATAGTATAGTTAGTTTTCGCTTGCTTTCTTTTTCTTTAATAGAGAAAAAAGATTTTTTTTCCTACATAAACAGTAAATAAAATAATTATAGATAAAAAAATGGTTCAAATCGAGAGTCTAGGAAAAGATCTCAAATAGAATTCTATTTGAATATTCATTGCTTGAGCTGTTTTTTACCGTCTACTATCGACTAAGAGACCTTTTATTTTTTATTAGTATTACGAGCATGACAATATGTTGGCGTTAAAAACGTGTTTTTATTGATAATGATCGATCGACTACATGAACGTACTTTTTTTGAATGAATTTTAATTGAAATTTCGCATTCGTTTATCCTCGCAGACACAAGATTTGCGAAATAACATGAAAATTAATCCGAGTGCGGAAATTTATCTTTCAATTCATCGTTGATTACCTATGAAAAGAATTATAATTATAATGATTGATAGTTTATCTCCAGATTCTAATTATCGTCTCGAATTTATTCATACGAACATCCTTAACAGAAAGAAATTATTAATTTTCCAAATGTATACAAACAAAGAATCAAGTTCAAAATTTTACACGTAGTTACATTTATGTAACGAGTGCTTTTTGTTGTGCTGTCTGAATTCTAACAACGAAACTTGTGAATTAATTACTTCCGTTTGAAAATGCAAATAGTTTGCATGTAATTATCGCTAAAAACATCATAAGATATCCTGTTATGTGTCTAAAACACGGGCATGTTATAGAAAAAAATTTTCTGACCTATATCCATTAGTAACTTCTAAAGCACATGACATTCGAATGAATATATAGATCACTAACGAGTATATTCATGCCGATATTATCTTTTGAAAACTCAATAATAAGAAATTTTTTTTTCTCTTTTTGAATATAATTAATGTAAATTATTGTCTTATAAATATCCATGTATAAATAGAAATATTTGTGTCAAGTGCTGCGTTTAAATGAATTATCTCGAAGCGTATTATTTTTGTTTATGTCAGTGCAACTTACGTTTGTCTTTGATCACAAAAGATGGTAAAACGTGATTAATACTATTGTGACGAAAGATATTTTATCATACTCTGACGACATGATATTAAATGAATCAGAGCTATGCACTCATTAACTCAGTCAAGCAGATAATAGCTCTTTTTTTATCGCTATTAATGAAGAATCTATGAATGGAATTTTAAAGAAAAAACATGATAAGACAAGAGTATCTTTGTTTATAATGTACTCAATGAATTCTAATGTTTATTTATTTACAATTTTAAATATATGATGACATAGTCGAAGGTAAAAGAGCTAAGGAATTTTTTAGAAATGGATATGTTCCATTTTGACAGAAAGTTCCACTGAAATCGTCCATATCAACTAAAAATAAAAGTCATCGAGCACTGAATATATTTTTCGAAAGAAAAAAACACGAAAAGAACATACGTGACCAAATAAACATTCCTCCAAGATTCTTTGCAACGACATAAGCAGCACGTTTTTGTATATTTTCAATTGTTTCATAGGCGATCCATTGTCGGCCTTGATGCATATATTCCGATTCAGAACCGTCAGGCACAGCATATCGTCGCCAATTTTTATCATTATGAAATAAACAAATCTAAATAGAAAGAATTTTGATGCACTTGAAGTGTTCTATTTTTCTCTGAATTACTTCAAAAAATGAAAGAAAACCCGGAGTACGCGTGAATGGTCCTTGTGTGCCATTGCCTATTGTTGGCGAATGAAGTTGATTTTGATCGGCACGTGCTAAGAGAAAACTTCGAGCAAATAACGGAACACCGAGCACGAGTTTATGAGCAGGTGCACCATTTTTTAGCCATAAAGAAATGCCGAAATCCTTTTTGTTTTGATTAAAATCAAACAAACAAATTCGTTAATTAAGTTCAATAGATATGTCAAAATTCTGTCTGCATACTTGATTACGTGTTGCCTCAACATCATTTTCATTGAACCGTTTATATAACGGTGCATTAAGTCCAGTATAATTTTGCCATGGACCATGAAAATCGCTTAAAAGAATTATTTCCACAATGAATATATATTTTTTACATGAAAATACTTACTAAGCCATCACATTAATGAAATCTAAAATTCTAAATAGAGAAAATAGTTATTATCTTAATTTGTCACTAAAATGACAGATCATTTTGTCTACTTGGAGATTTTCTCGATTTCATAACCATTTTCGACAATATCTAATTGTGTTGCAACAGCAGCTGCTAATAATAACCTTTGCTGGCCTGAAATCATTGCTTGTGCAACAGCTGCATCTTTGAATTCCTTAAACACAACAAAATTTCATTTCTGCCCTTGTCTCTCTCTCTCTCTCTCTCTCTCATTTGAATCGAAATTTACTTGAAGAAATGTTGTAAAAAATGTTTTATCATCTTTGTGTCCACCGCGTGCGCCCGGATATTCCCAATCGATTTCTAATCCATCGAATTTATGTTGTCGAAGATAACTTGAAAGTCAAAACTAGTTTTCTAATTTTTCATCTTCGAAATACTTACTTGATCGTATCGAGAATAAATGTTCGTCGTTTGATACTATTATGTATCATTGTAGAGAATGCATGCGATCGCATATTCCATCCACCGATAGCGAGTAAAGTCTTCAATTTTGGATTGCGTACTTTCAATGCATTGACTCGTCGATAGAGATCTAAGTTATTTGTTTCAAAGAAAACAAAAAAAAACAGAATTCGAATTTGATTCATTTCGTATTTGTTGATGAACAACCTTCGTCATTTTCTTCAATTTTAGTTATTGATAATGTTGCATTATGAATATAAGCAAATGCGTAGACAATATGTGTACAAAGAAATGGATCGATATGTTCGGGTTCGAATTTGGCAGGAACAACACGATATTGTGACCAATTAGTAAAATAACAGACTTTTTTGTATTTAAGTTCATCTAGAAATGAAAGAGTTTTTTATTTGTTTTATTCGATATTTTTTTGTTTACCTTCATTAACAGCTAGATGTTGATGATCGACAACCGAAAAATGACTCAATCGTGATGTAATCTTAGCCATTTCTTCAATAATCGGTTGTTTATTTAGTTTCATTAATGGTGAACCATGAGACCAGAATATACCTGTTGAATCCCCGTTAACATCACGCTGCGCTCGCTAATATTCAAATAGATGCATTACAATTTTTCATTAATTTTTCTCTCTTACTCTTCGATGTTTTTTTTCTATTGGATTTTCATCAATAAATTGATCAATAGTTGGTGTTAATGAAACAAGTCCCATTGAATCTTCATTTGGTCTCGGTGTTGCTAGAATAAAACTTGCTATACGATGAAATTGTGCTGGTCTTGTCGATGATATTGATGCTAATTGTTCGAATGTATCACTAACAGGAATTTTCACGAGACATTGCTGTGATATTTCATCGAAAGTCGATCGGTCGGGACAACGATATAATGACCAACTATTTAAACCTATATAATTTAATACGCATGGATAATACTGCGATGGATCGCGATGATAAACACAGAGACGTGGAAATTCATTTGAAGAATCTATTAGAAAGTTAAATAAATTCGAAAATATCCTAAATCCATGGAATTGTTTTCAGTTTTACTTGGATATTCCTGAGCGAATAGATAATTCTTATTGATTAAAACGACAAAATAAAATGAAATAATCAAAGTAAATTGTCGAGAAATCATAATGATACCGTAATAGAACAATAGAATTATGATTATGGTCAACGAATATAGATTTTTATATTTCTCTTCAATTCTCTCTTTCGTCGTCGTCCTTTTCTCTGTTCTTTTGTTTTGTCTGGTTCGTTCTTTCTTTATTACTAATCACTTTTCGAAGATTACATCATTGAATTATACTCTTAAATCTTATTTGAGAATGATAACAAAGATCAATAGAATATTTAATAAGATAGCAAATTTCGTTCATTCTTCCCCGTCTATTTCTCCATCTATTCAATTTCCAAGGTCAATTTGTCAATGTTCAAGTCAAATATGTTATTCTTCAAAAGATCAAGTTTATTCAACTTGATTTTTGTACAGAAAAAAAAATGTATATACTTTACACTCGAATATTTACTTTCTATTCGATAGGTGACTATGCTTTGTTTGCATACAAAGGTTCTTTTATCGGTTCAACTTGTTCATTTTTGCATTGTAGATTGTATGTACATGACATTTGATGTTTAGTCATTTTGTATACATAGGAATAAGCTATTGACATGCGGATCTATTCGTTATTCGACGACGATGAACATTGTCTAACTTCGTGCATGTGTGCAATACTTTCGACATTCTTTATACAATACGAGAATACTTTAGTACATTGATTTGTCGTTCAATTGAATATATGGGCCAATATTATTTATTATTATTATTATCGTCATCGATAATGTATCATGTCTTATTAGTCCTTCTTATCGGTCGAATACATCATGTTCATGCAAATCGGATAAGTACGTCTGAGAGTTTAATGCGAAAATATTGATTAGATCATTGATGTTCGTGTGTGTGTTTTGTTACTTATGTAAAAAAAAGATTAAATTGAATTTGAAATTATGATAAGAGGATATGAAGTATAACACTTGTTTTTTTATTTCTATTGATCAATAGCCGCTGATGAAGAGGAACCGACAAGTATGCATCGTGTTTGTTATGTCACCAATTGGTCTCGATATCGGATTGGTGATGCGAAATTTGAAATCGAATTTATCGATCCATTTATGTGCTCGCACATTATCTATGCATATGCAACGGTCGATGAACAAAAACCGGAAATAATTCCCATACAAAAAGATGATCTCGGTTAGAGGACAAACAAAAAAAAATATATATCGATTTGAATGTTTGAATATGTTTTTCTTAGAACATTATCGTGAACTTGGTTTATTGAAAAAATCGAATCCAAATTTGAGACTATCGATTCGATTAGGTGGAAAAATTTCTCAATATACACCATTTTTAAAACAACCTAGTCTAACGACACAACTCGTTCGAAGTTTAGTTTGGTAATTCGTTCATATACATATATTCATTGAGAAAACTCAAAGTTTGATTTCAAGGTATATGGCAACATACGGGTTCGATGGTGTTGATATTGCACTAGAATTTCAAGATGCCGATATTCCAGAAGATAAAGCTGCATTATCAGCATTGCTTGAAGTGTGTAGAAATCGATTTCAATAATTGCAAATGAAAATCTACCTTTCGTTTTGAATTATTTTCTGTAGGAAATAAACAAACAAAAACGTTTGATGGTGAGATCTATAGTAACATTAACAGCAGCACCATTTATTGAGAATCTTCTCAAAGTTTATGATGTACCAAAAATTGAAAGGTAAAATTTTTCAAATCAATTGAAATTAAGAGAAATTCAATAGATTTTTATTAGTTCGGTTAATTATATCAATTTAATGACATTTGATTTCTATGGTAAATATTCGATTTGTTAATTAACGATAGAAGAAAATAAAACTTAGGTCCATGGGATGAGAAAACCGGTGTTTTTGCTCCATTGTTTCATCAACAATATCAAATCGGTTCGGAATCACTTCGTAATGTGGTTAGTAAACAATTCAATTCGATCGATTTGATGCGATTGATTATGTAGGATGGTCTGGTCAAATTATGGCTCAGTCTGGGTGTTCCACGAGAAAAACTTATTATCGGTATTCCGGCTTATGGTCGAACCTATACATTATTGTCTAGTCAGAGAAGTCTTCATGCACCAGGTTCGTATCATAAATTTTGTACGATAGATTATGAATTTTTCTTGTATTCTATAGCGAATGGACCTGGTATACCTGGTCCATATACGAAAACTCGAGGTTTTCTATCTTATTATGAAGTAAGAATATTTATTTCTCATAGGAAATTTCTTCTTCTCTTTTGCTTTTGAGGTTTGTGAAAAAGGTCAATCTCAAAATTGGCAACGAATATGGTTAGAATCAGAAAAAGCTTGGTATATGAATAATGAAAATCAATGGATTAGTTATGAAGATGTCGATTCAGCGGCATTGAAAGTAAACATTCTTTTTCTTTTGTTTTTCAATTGAAAGAAAATTAATTATTTATTTATTCAGGCACAATATGCAAAAGCCGAACAATTAGCTGGAGTGTTTATCTGGAGCATAGATAATGATGGTTATATCTCATATTTGATTTATTAAATTTTTGTTTTTTAACCATAATTTTAGAATTTTCTGGTTTCTTCTGTAATACTGAACCATTTCCGATTACTCGTCAAGTTTTCTCTACACTCAATCTTCCTGTTCCTTCAACAGTTATTCCATCTGTTTCTCTTCAAGAACGTATGCGTACAAGTGAAAGAATCTATACCGATCCTCCAACTGTTCGTTTTATGAATGTACAAATTCAAACAACTCCTTCACCAACAATGCTCAATAATAATAATAATAATAATAATAATAATAATAATAATAATAATTTACAACAATTATTAAATGCATTAAGTATCCTATCAAATGTACAAGCAGCAGCAGCAGTAGTAGCAGCAACAACAACGTCAACTTATCGAACAACAACTGAAACAACACGTCAACCACCTGTCGCACATCAGACATACAATGCCGAACAAATCTGTGTTCGTCATCGAACAGGTCGAAATGGAATCTATCGTGATCGATACAATTGTTCGATATTTTACTTTTGTGAAGGTGACGATCTCAATTCATTACGTTATCATATTTTCTTTTGTCCACCGGGCTTGGAATTTTCTATGAACGGTTGTACATGTGATTGGC
>Ga0209952_1001364_pt1 | contig 21050 bp, 22 predicted proteins | sample ThiBiot_750_biof_2_FD_183951 | JGI IMG/M metagenome (GOLD analysis project Ga0209952, IMG submission 183951) | Wastewater bioreactor microbial communities from Cape Town, South Africa - Thiocy_cont_750_biof (SPAdes) | ecosystem: Engineered > Bioreactor > Thiocyanate-remediating >...
GATGTGCAAGCTCGACCAGACGCTTCCGCGATTCAACTTCAGCAAGACGGCGACGATGCCGTTCGCGGAGCAGTCCGCTGATTAACCCCCCTTGAATCAGGATTACGATCGTAATCAGCGAAAGCGATACACTGTACTTTTCCCAGATACCTGGCTCACGAAACAGGATCTTGCTTCCCGGAGGCAAGTTGCTCTCCCTGATACCCCAGCGCTGCATCTCCCGCCAATCGAACTTTGGACCGGCATATTTGATTGCAGCAGGCCTTATATCGCGAGGCCTTTCTCCGTTCAGGATTCGAACCGCCACGGCAGCCGTAAGCCTGCTAATTTCGAGAACGGAATACATTGGCCCGCCAACGATATCGTTGCCAAAAAAGCCATCGTCGTAAGAAAAAATCGGAGCATTGGACACTTCGTGGAGTTGCCGAAGCGCATTATTCCCCTCGTAAGAAATCCCTGCCGCATCGACGTTCATAAGATGCCAGAAGATGGCTGTGTTCGCCGGCAACGTTTCACTTTTTTCCAAAAACTGCTGAAACGGAATATCGTCGGTCCAAATGAATTCGACCTTCTTGTTGAAAGCGGCCGCATCCTTGCGGAGCTCCCCGAGCCAGAATTTCTCATTTGGCGATGTTCCGTTCACAACGACAATTCGCTTCGTTTCGGGAAGAACACGAAGGATCGTCTCGAAAGAAAGGTGAAAATCGTGAGAAACCGCAATAATGGTTTCGTTATCCGGCAAATTCGATAACTGGACACGCCGCTGCTCGACAGCCGACAGTATGAGGGGAATTCCAATGAACAGACGTTGGCGGTTATGCTGAACGAAATTCGAGGCAGGGGCGCCGATGGCAATGACGATATCCGGCGGGTGTTCGGAATAAAGCGCCGTCAGGTAATCAATAAAAGGAAGTTCGGGTTTTTCACCGCCAGAACGTGCGGAAACTAACGAGTGGTCCCGAAGATCAATCTGCCATGGCGACAACCGTTCCAGATTCTCGCGAATGGCTTTGGCGTATGCCCCCCAGGGTCTGAAATCCTGCCCGAAGGAATTCAGGATTAATACTCGCTTGATTTCGCGACTTTGAGCGCCTCGCGCAAGCTCGGACGGAATGATCGCCCAGACCAGCAGGCAGACGAACAGACGAATGACGAGATCCATCGCTACCATCGGAACGCGTCCGTTCATCTTCGTACGCCGGCTCTCCGAACGGCTGCATCGTAGCACTTTTTCGTACAGGCATACAGCCTGAGCGAACGAAGCCGCAACTGTCAACAACGCGTCGCGACCCGGCCGGAGGCATCCACGATCCGAACGCATGAGAAACCATGATATGCGTCCGCGCGCCGAGAGCACTCACGGCCGCGGTAACCGCCGAGCACATCGCCCTCCAGGCGACTCCGCCATAGCTTATTGGCATCAGGGTCCGGCCAATCCTTGCCTCGGAGAACGCTCCATTCTTAAATTCAAACTCCACCGATCTAAGGTATGATTAGCTAGATTCGACATCGGTGATATTGAGCATCTATTCCTTCCATACCCGGGAATTCTCGGGTGATGGTGTCGGCATCGATCACCTTCAGGAAGAACTGAACTTTTGAAAGCATGATCCCTGAGTCGCAAGCGACAACGAGATTGACGCTTTGATCGCTCTCCTTCTTCGACTTGATCAGGCAGCTCGCGGATTTCCCTCTTAGGCGATTGGCTTCAACTATGAACCCACCGCCGTAAGCACCTGAAAAATTCGTAAAACCGATTTGGCGTGCACGTCCTTTGCGAGTAAATATTTTATTGCATTGTTCCGCACTCGTAGCCCACGCCCCGGAAAACTCGAACGCATTGACCTTCTGCGGCGACAGCAGCACGGCGCTCGCGGTAATTGCCGCTGCAAAGACGAGCTTTCGAAGCGCACTCATGGCTTTCCTCCTTGAAGCAGTCAGTGATCGCTAAGTGCCAATGTCTTGATTGGCAAAAGCAGCGCCTGAATCCGAAGCAGCAGCGCATGCACCAATCCTACCCCGTCATTAACATGCTGGACAATTTTCCGGCCGTCACCCCTGCGAGACCACCCTTATAAGGGGGCTTGAGATGAACGAGGATCGTGCCGGGCCTCGCGACACTCTGCGCTTCAACCAATTGCTCTCCGCCGCGAAATTGACCGGCGGCGATGTAGTCCTGAACCGTGGTGACGACCATTGGGATTATCACCCACGGCTTGGAGATGCTGGTCGCCTCCGCTACCATCCTTTCTTTCAAGACTTGAGCTTCGATCTGCCCAAACCCCGCCTGCAGTGATCGCTGGCCGGCGCCTTCCGGGATGAGTATCCCAGCGGATCGCATCAGCGGATTGACGATATCACCTGTGCGCAGAGCAAACTGCTCAACCCGACCGCTGTGCGATTGCAGCATCGACTTCAGCAATCTTTCGCTTGGCCGTTTCGAGCGCTGCCTCCTGTTTCGATCTATCCAGCCTGAGCATCACGTCTCCCTTGGAGACCGGCGCAGTGAGACCTTTGGCGTGCACGTTACGTCCGGCCGATGCGAATCGTTTGACTTAGATCAAGGCAACGAGGTCGACCCGACATAGTTTTGTGGAGATGTGGAGCAGACCAAGACCATTAGATTAGGAGTTCCTCGTCATGCCAGGCAGCATCGATGACCTCATTCCCAGTGCGAAGCAGATTCGGAAAGAAGCGGCCCTTAAGGAGACCGAAAAGGCGGATCAGTATGCCCGCCTGGCAGCGGCCGCAGAAGCCGAGAAACAAGCGCTGATCGAACGGCTCAGTCGTCCGTCAGGCAAATCCGAGGAAGAGAAAATCCAACTCGCCTCGACGATTATTCAGCGAGCAGTACGAAACGGATTAACCGAAGTGCAAGTATATCGGTTTCCCAACTCGCTGTGCACAGATAATGGCCGTGCCATCAATCAGCAGGAAGCCGGTTGGGAAAATACATTGATGGGGATTCCGAAGGAAATCTTCGAGCTTTGGCGCGAATACCTGAAACCGCGGGGTTATCGCATCGGCTACCAGATTATCGACTACCCCGGAGGCATTCCGGGCGATATCGGCATCACTATTTCCTGGGGAGACTGAGGACAGTCCGTAGAGTTTAATCTGAAGCAGCGGAAATTACGAATGGCAGCCGACGCAGACGCGCCACGGATGAAACGCAAGGCCTATGAGAAAGAGTTGGAAAAACTCCAGGTCGAGCTTTGCTATCTCCAGGAATGGGTGAAGGCGAACAAGATTCGAGTTATTATCCTGTTCGAGGGCAGAGACGCCGCTGGCAAGGGCGGCACGATCAAGGCGATTACGGAGAAGGTCAGTCCGCGCGTGTTTCGCGTTGCCGCCTTGCCAGCTCCGTCGGATCGCGAGAAAACGCAGTTATTCCTTCAACGTTACATGCAATATTTCCCGGCTGCCGGTGAAATCGTGATATTCGACCGGAGTTGGTATAACCGCGCCGGCGTGGAATATGTGATGGGCTTCTGCACACCCGCCGAGCACAAGCGATTCCTTTCGCTCTGTCCGGAAATCGAGAAATATATCATCGAAGGCGGCATCATCCTCATCAAACTCTGGCTTGAGGTCGGAATGGACGAGCAGGAGCGTCGCTTTAAGGCTAGAATTGATGATCCGTTGCGGCAATGGAAATTAAGTCCAATGGATACCGAATCCTATCGACGATGGCACGACTATTCGGAAGCGCGGGATCTGATGTTCAAGGCGACCAGCACGCAACAATCGCCATGGTACATCATTCGATCCGACGACAAGCGCCGGGCACGACTGAACTGCATCGCCCATCTGCTGCAGTCGATTCCGTACAAACGTATCCATAAGAATAAGGTCAAGCTGCCAAAACGTTCCGCCAAGGGAGACTTTGACGACCAGACCAGCCTGCGCGGGATGGCGTTCGTGGCTGAACGTTATTAAGTGGATCGGCCGCGCACTGCGCGGTCGATCTGGTTCGTATCTATTTCAGGCGTATCGAGACCCCGCTGACAGCGACCGACATTTCGGCGCCTACCTTCGGACCACTCAATTGCAGGATCACGCCATTGGCATTCTGCAATTGAACTCCACCTGCCCCGGCCGCAAAGGCTCCTCCGGCTCCGACAGCGGTGTACCTGCCTTCAATAGAGGTCGGTCCCTTCAGATTGATAGCTCGTCCAACTAGTTTGGAGGTCGAGGCTCCGATCGTGAAGCCGACGCTCATCCCCGATACAGTGAATGGATAATGGTGGCCCCGGAGCGTCAACACGCCCTCGCCGCCACCGACTCCTACGACGAACCCGCCTTTAGTGAAGATCACTGCGACGCGACCTATCTCAGCTCGTGCTGGCGTACTGTTGACGACTGCGCCCACGAGCAGGGCTACCAGGGCGACGCTTATGCTAAACCTTTTCATGATGTCCTTTTCCTATTTTCCTCTGATGACTCAACGCTTCGATAAACCAGCAGCTTCGACTGAACGGAAAGAAAACTGATAGGCGCTTGTTGTGCGTACTAGAGTATTGGTGGACATTTTCCTTTTGCTTTTCGGCCACCTTGATCCAAGTCAACGTCGCTCTCCCCGACATAACGCCCCGAGCTGCAGCGAAGGTCGCACTGCACATGTAAGCTGATGTCAGACACGTCCGGTCGGAATCCCCTGATCTGCAGGGCATCTCGGGAATAGTTCACTGTTGAGGCGTCCGTTCGCTCTGGAGGTCGGGTCGTTCGCCGGCATTGTCATCGGCCAGCACAGCGTCAAGCGTGCGGAGCCATTCCCTGCTGTCCGTCTTCTCCGCCAGCCCTTCCGCCTTTAGCAATTCACGCAACTGCGCGTGAGCGCCGACGATGCAGAACGCTATATTACGCGACATGAGTTCATCATGGAGATCGATCAGCATCCGGGCCCCCGCCAAATCGATGTAGGGCGACGCCGAAAGATCGCAGGCAACTAGCTTCACGTCAGACGATTTTCGCAGCGTTGCCAAAACTGTCTCAAGAATCGTCTCGGCGTTGATGTAGAGCAACGAGGCTTCAGGACGGAACGCAATAACGCCAACCAACGGTTTCACGCCCTCATGCCGGAGGCTGTCGGAATAGCGACCCGAGCCAGGAAGCCGTCCAAGAAACGCTATATTGGGCCGCGACGCTCGGATAAGAAGCAGGAGGATGGATGCAAGGGCAGCAAGCAAAATACCCTGGAGAATCCCAAGCAACAACACCGATACGAGGGCGATAGCCGCGGCATGGAAGTCGATGCGGCTTACTTTCCACATACGGACTAGCGCGCGAATATCAACAAGTTTGTAAACTGCGGCAATGACAACTCCAGCCAACACGGCCCGCGGCAGGTTGGTTAGCAACTCAGTAAAGAACAGCAGGCAGAGCGCGAGGGTAAGTGAGCAAAACACCAATGCCAGGGGCGTGCGCGCCCCCGCCGTGTCATTGACGGCGGACTGCGACAACCCGCCCGCGACGGGATAGCCATGGCCGAATGCAACTGCGAGGTTGGCAACCCCCAGCGCCAAGAATTCTTGACGGACATCGATGCTATATCCATGTTTTGCTGCAAAACTCCGCGCCGCAGAAACGCCTTCTATATACGCCAGCAACAGACATCCGGCTGCTATTGGAAATAGCTCTTCGAAATCCAGCATTCCGAAAGTCGGCACCTCGAAGGCAGGCAATCCTTCTGGTATCTTTCCGGTGACGGGCACACCCAGCGCTGAAAATCCGAACAACGTTGCCACGAGAATCGACAATGCCAGCACCATGAGTCCGACAGGTCTGCCTGTCAGGAAGCGTTCGCCGAGGGAAAGGAGCGCGATCGCCACAATTCCTATGCCCAATACAAGTGGATTGATGTTGCCGATCTGACCCGCGAGTCGAATTGCGCGGTCAAGGAAGTTATGGCCGCCACTAGCCACGCCGAACAGGCTCGGCAACTGACTCATGATGATTGTAAGTCCAGCGCCCGCCTTGAAGCCGACGAGAATGCTGTCGCTAACCAAGCGCACAATAATGCTCAGCCTGAAGACCCAGGCGACCAGGCAAAGCAGCGCCACAGCGAATGCCGAAAGACTCGCAATCTGTGCGAATCGTACGGCGTCTCCTCCTGCCAATGCCCCGAGGTTGCCAGCGATCATGAGCGATATTGCGGAGGTAGGACCGACAGCAAGCTGGCGAGACGATCCGATAAGAGCATAGCCCAAGCCGCCAAGAAGATAACCATAGATGCCGACTTGCGGCGGCAATCCGGCAAGGCCCGCATAGGCCAGCGACACCGGGATGGCGTAGGCGGCGAGCGTCACCCCCGCGATCGCATCACGATGAAACCAAGACGGTTTATATCCGGCAAGCCACGTCAGCGGCGGAAAAATCCCTGTCCAACTCACTCCCTGAAGCGCGTACAGCTTCATAGACGTTCCTAACGTATGTCGCAGAGAAGCAAGACGACCGGCAAGATTCACAGATCCTGATAGCATAGGCGGCGCGTCGCGCCGGACGCGGATTGATCTAGATCAAACCATCGACGAATTTCTAAGGACCGAAGATGATCAAGAAAAATGGGCTCTGCGATTTCGCTGCACGCGATCGGGTTCGCTCTCTCCACGAGAGCGCAACGCAGACGTTCGAACAGGACTTCACAAACGGACCGACCGGTCGCGCTGGAGTGACGCTCGATGAACTTCTCGACCGGCTCAATTAGCGATCTTGCTGGAAACGGCTTTGTTAGATATGCGGAACATCCCGACTCGATTGCGGCCGAGCGTTTCGCGTCACTATCGTTGCCGCATTACTGGCGGATCGACTACAACATCGTCAAACCCCATTCGAGCCTCGGCGGCCTGCCACCGTCGGTGTTCGCAAACCGGCCCCTGCAAAAGGGCCAAATTGAAGCCGGGCCTACCTTATTGACCGGCAGGAAATTGGGGAGCACGTCACCATCGCCTACTGCGCATCCATTTAGACGCCTAGCCTATCAATATCCATATTGTCCTTCGTCCATGATACCGCGGAGAAAATTGCGGGGAACACAAAGACTAGCTGCCTGAATTTTCGTTGGAATTGATCAGGCCAAGTCGCTCCGCGATCGAAACCAGTTCTGCAAGCGAATGCACCCGCATCTTCTCCATAACCTCGTGGCGATGTGCTTTCACGGTCCGCTCCGTTGTTCCTAGCTCCCTGCCAACTTGCTTGTTAATCTTGCCGCGCACGATCAAATCGAAGACCTGTCGCTCGCGAGGCGTCAATGTCTCAAGAAGCGCAAGTTTGGTATGGAGCTTGCTTCGTTGGATGCTGATTAACTCGTGGCGTGCCAGGGCGCGTTCGATCGCGTCGATCAGTTGCTCTGATAATACTGGCTTGATCAGAAAATCTTCGGCACCTGCCCTGATAGCTCGCACGATCGTCGGGGTGTCAGCATGGCCAGTAACGAAGATGATCGGTAGGATCGACTGGAGCTCGATGAGACGGCTTTGTAATTCCAGCCCCGTCAGTCCGGGCATTCGTATGTCGAGCAGAACGCATCCCGGCCTTTCGGGGCCCCGCAGACTGTCCAGCAATGCCTGGGCCGACGAATGCTTCTCGACTTCATAACCAGCCAGCTTCAGACGACGTTCGACCGCTGTCCGAAACGAAGCATCGTCGTCGACAATATAGACAAGGCCAGGCAAGTCCGCCTCCCAGCCGTCACTCTAGCTTATATCTCGTCCCAGGGTCACCGAGGGGCACTGGCCAAATCCCTGGCCTCCCCACGGGCTGATCCTCACGCGGCGACCGATACCGTTCAAACAAAGGCATCCGAAGCTGGACCCTGTACTTTCTGACACTCTAATACAAACCTGTCCCTTGGTACAATGACCCTAAAGACAATGGTCAAAAAACGTGTCTTAGCGGAAGCTTCAAAGGCTTCCTTCCACGGACATACTTCATTGAGGCAGACCATATCCAACAATCGATACTGTACAGGAGTTGGCCATGTTTGTCCGCGTTACCACCGATTTGGCATATCGCGCCACCTCTCTCGGCGAACTCGGAATAACTAATAATTCAAATCGAAAAATTCGATTAAACGAATTCACCTATAAGAAGGGTACTGAAATATACGGAGAAAATGAGCCTGCTGACTATGTTTATCAAGTCAAGGCGGGCGCGGTGCGAAGCTACAAGTTGCTTTCAGACGGTCGTCGCCAGATCGGCGCATTCCACCTCGTGGGCGACATTTTTGGCCTGGAAAACGGAAGCGAGCATCGGTTTACGGCAGAAGCGATCCAGAACACCACGGTTCGCTTGATCAAACGGCAGAGCCTTGAGATGGTGGCCGAGAGCGATGCCATGGTCACGCGAAATCTGCTCAGCATGACCACGGACAATCTGCAGCATGCGGAAAATCACATGTTGCTGCTCGGTCGCAAGACGTCTCTGGAACGGGTCGTCGCCTTCCTGATTGAGATGGACCGACGGCTCACGGCGGCCGGCGTCATACCACTGCCGATGTCGCGGCGCGATATTGCCGACTATCTGGGGCTGACTCTGGAAACGGTGTCTCGCGCATTATCGCGGCTGCATGAATTGGATATCATCGGCTTTGTCGGCAGCAATCAGCGCCAGATCGTTCTCTTGAACCGAGGGCAGCTCGCTAATCTTGATCAGCAGACCTGAACCCGGACGCGTCGGGGCGAGGTGGCCGAGCATCTACTCGCCTATGTATGAGCGCGAGCGCAACGTTCGCTGACGACTGATATAAGCAGCACCAACGTGCTAATCGATAATATGATAGCCGCCATCAATATAGAGGACGCCCCCGGTGATGAGCTTGGCGCCATCGAGAGCCAGAAACGCAGTTGCGTTGCCGACGTCGTCGATACTGACGAGACTGCGCGATGGAGCCTTTGACTGTGCCTTGTCCATGAGTTCGTCGAAGTCCGGAATGCCGGAAGCCGCGCGCGTAGCGAGTGGTCCTGGCGAGATTGCGTGAACGCGGATGCCTTTCGGGCCCAGTTCCGCAGCGATGTAGCGAACGGCGGCTTCAAGCGCCGCCTTTGCCACGCCCATCACATTATAGTTCTCCACCACCATCTGGCTGCCGTAGTAGGTCATGGTGAAAATGGATCCGCCCCGTTTCATCAATGGTTCGGCCAAATGAGCCATTCGCATAAATGACCAGCACGAGACATCCATCGTTTTAAGGAAGCCGTCGCGATCTACGTCTGTCACTCGTCCGTGGAGGGCATCCTTTGGAGAGAAGGCGATCGAATGCAGCAGAAAATCCAGCTGCCCCCAGTCCGCTGCGATCCGTTCAAATACCCGCTCCGTCTGCCCCTCGACCATGACGTCGAGCGGCATGAAGATCGACGCCTGCAATGCTTGTGCAAGCGGCTCGACGTGCTTTTTCGCACGCTCGTTCAGATAGGTCACGGCAAGTTCGGCACCGAGCGCACGAAATGCCTTGGCGCACCCCCAAGCGATCGATTGATCGTTGGCGATACCTACGATCAGGCCCTTCTTGCCTTTCAGAGCGACCTTGGTATCCGGAAATTCGGGAATTATGGCACTCTCTCCTGCCTGGCACTCGAGGTTGGTGCACCCATCAGCAACGCCAATGTGTGCTGCGCGATCATCAATTCCTCGTCGGTTGGTATGACGTAGACCGGAACGAGGCTGTCGGAGCCGGATATCAGGCGCGCGTGGCGAGAATTCGCGGTCGGATCCAGCGTCACGCCAAGCCAACCCAGTTGATCGGCGACGCGCGCCCGAATGCCTGTCGAGTTTTCCCCGATGCCGGCTGTAAAGACAAAAGCGTCCAGCCCCTGCAACGCGGCCGCAAGCATGCCGGCGTTGAGGCAAATCCGATGGACGAAATACTCGACGGCCAGTTTTGCCCTTTTATCCTCACTTGCCTCTAGTTCGCGCATATCATTGCTGACGCCTGAGAGTCCCTTCAATCCGCAATCGCCGTAGAGGAATTTCTGTACGTCCGAGGCCGACATTTTTAGTTCCGATATGAGATAGAGCACGACACCGGGGTCGAGTTGTCCCGGACGCGTTCCCATGGGTAGCCCGTCGAGTGCCGTGAACCCCATGGTACTCTCGACGCTGCGTCCTCCCTTCAATGCGCACATGGAGGCTCCGCTCCCGAGATGAGCGACAATCACCAGCCCCTTGGCAATTTCAGGGGCGATATGCGCTAACGTTTTCGCGACATATTCATATGAAAGACCATGAAAGCCGTAACGCCGGACGCCCTCGGCATATAATTGGTATGGAATTGCATAGTAGTCAGAGACAGCGTCATGCGTGCGGTGAAACGCAGTATCAAAACAAGCCACCTGTGGGAGTTTTGGAAAATTGGCGAGAAGCGACCGGATCGGAGCCAGGTTATGCGGCTGATGAAGCGGGGCAAGCGCCACGAACCGCTCCAGTCGGGCTACGACACCGTGGTCGATCAGCACTGGCTCGCTGAAATCCGGTCCACCGTGAACGACGCGATGACCGACTGCGATCGGGCTAACGCGGATTTCATTGCGCAGCCATCCGCCGACGACGCTCATTGCGGCTGGGACGTCCGAAACCGATTCGATCGGATAGGCGCGGTCGGCCAGTGGTTCGCCTTCCACGCCGCTCGCCCGCAGACGAGGACGACGGCCAATGCCATCCATCTGGCCCTTGATCTGCCGCCGCAATCTCCCTTCCCCTTCGATCGAAAAGATCTGGAACTTGACGCTCGAGGAGCCTGCATTGACGACGAAGATGGTATCCATGGCGATCACGCAGCAACTGTTGGAGCCTGCTGGCGCCTTGCATTCGCATAGAGAGCCCCGACTGCGCAGGAAGCCATCCGAGCGCGCGCCGAGTCTGCACGTGACGTCAGAACGACAGGTACCCGGGCACCGAGCACGATGCCGGCGCTATCCGCCTTGGCGAAATAGGCGAGATTTTTCGCCAGCATATTGCCGGCCTCGAGGTCGGGCACGAGCAGGATCTGCGCTCGTCCGGCAACCTCGGACCTGATTCCCTTGATCCGTGCCGCTTCCGCATCGATAGCGTTATCGAAGGCGAGAGGTCCATCGAGCACGCCGCCAGTGATCTGCCCACGATCGGCCATTTTACAGAGCGCCGCAGCTTCGATCGTAGACGGAATACTGGAAGTAACGGTTTCAACCGCCGACAGGATCGCCACGCGAGGCGATTTTCCAAAGCCGGTTTGCGTATAGAGATCAATGGCGTTCTGAATGATGTCGCGCTTGGCATCGAGATCGGGAAAAATGTTGATGGCCGCGTCCGTCACAAATAGCGTTTCGGCATAGGCCGGCACGTCCATTACGAACACGTGGCTGATCCGCCGGTTCGTTCGCAGCCCGCCCACCTTCGCCGTAATGCTGCGCATGAGTTCGTCGGTATGCAGGCTGCCCTTCATCAACATCTCGCCCGCGGCAGCATGGATGAGTTCAACGCCCTTTGCAGCCGCAGCCTCGCTGTGCGCCGCATCCACAATCTTGAAGCCGGAGATGTCTAGGCCACACTTGCCGGCCGTATCCCTGATTTTTGCTTCAGGCCCGACCAGCGTCGGCCGGATGATGCCTGCCGACGCACTGTCGATGACACCACGCAGCGAGGTTTCATCGCAGGGATACACGACGATGGTCGGTGTTGGCGGCGCCGCCTTGGCCGCGGCGATCAGACGGTCATACTTGCTGGGAGAACGCGCTTTTACTGTATCAACTGGCATGGCGTTCATGTTCCCTCCGGATCTTTCCGATTGACGCTACGATGCCTTCGCCTGATCGAAGCGAGCGAGGTTCGACACCTTGTCCGAGACCTCGTCTGCGTTGACGCCGAAAAGTTCCGCAACACGCTTCAGGCGCTTTGCGGCTTCACCCGAAACTGCCGCACTGGCGGACAGCACTTCGCCGATTGTCAGGAAAGTCGCTTGACGCATGCTTGCATCGTCGGGCAACAGTTTCGGTATCGCGGTCAACGCCCCTTCCTGATCGAGCAGAAGCATAAAGAACTGCTCCCGGACCAGCATTTTGAACTCGGTCAACGTCAGCCGCGCACCGGCGTTGCTCCGGCGGACGTTACGCATCGCTTCCAGGCTACGCTCATCCACCATTCCTCTCGCCGACCCGACATATAGCAGACTGCGAATGGCCGCTTCGCGAAGTCCACCTTCACCGATTTTGGATTTCAGCTCGACGATACGCCTATTGAGCATTTCTCGGTGTGCAGCAGACATCTCCTGCCGGCGTGACGGAACGGATTGCAGATCGATTCCGACTGCCGCTTGCAATGCCGGCGAGCCATAGACTGCAAGAAAAGTCGCCTCGCTCAGGGCCTCCTGCGAATCCCGCCAAATGTCCAAAGCATGCACGATTTGCTTGGAGACCTGCTCCTGAAAGGCAACGAAGGGATTGTCCGTCGAGACCTGTTTCCGATCCTCTTTTGTCTGCTCCGCCACCGCCTTTATCGCAGACATGAACGGATTGTGGCTGCCGAACGCTTCATATTGAAGCCGCAATGGGTGCAGATTGCGCATCAATTCCGCCACCTGCGGAGTCACCGCGCCTTTAATCCAAGGCTGCATAAATCTCCGGTAAGCGGCCAGATTGATTTCCGATACGCGTTTGGCAGTGGCAAACCGACGTTCATCCTCGAACGAATTGCCGCCCATGGCACGGATGTCATCAAGCGTCCGCGCCTCGCAACGCATGACCCACTGACCGACAGCAAGGTCGGCATTCGTCGTGTCGGCGTCTTTGGCTTCGAAAACCGCTTCGTAGAGACCGGGTGGCAAAATATCGATCAAATCGATATTGCTGGAAAATTCCGCGTGTTCTTTCTTGGCAATGCCGCCGGAAACGAAAATGCCGAGATGGCCGACGCTCTCGTGAATCGTGTAGACGATCGTTTGACCGTAGGCCCTGATTTCGTCCACGTCCGCATAGAGATCGAGAATCCAGTCCAACGCCTGCTGCGGCGGGGTAATATTATCTCCCTTGGAGCAGAACACCACGATCGGTGATCTGATATTACGCAGGTCGACCGCTTGACCATCAGACATCCTGATACGACCGGCAGCGAGGTTGTTGCCAACGAACAGTTCGTCGACGATGAATTGGATTTCCTCAGCGTTCAGATTGACGTGCCCGCCCCACCAGCGTTCGAAGTCGAGATATCGCTCGGCCTCAGTATCGACCTTTGAGTAGACGTTGTATTGTTTGGTCCACAGTGTATTCGATGGGTTCTGGCTTTCGAAGTTTTGTACGAGCCACGCGCCGTCGAATTTTCCGGCCCCGAGATCGCTCGTCAGCGCAGTCAGCCAGCTTCCTCCCAGCAGACCACCCAGGTAGCGCATCGGGTATTTGCCATGCACGCCCGCCCAATAGGCAAGCGGCGCGCCAGCGATGATGACGGGACCGAACAGTTCGGGTCGCAGCGACGCCAGGATCACGACGGCCCAGCCGGCCTGGCAATTCCCGATAACACACGGTTTGCCGTCGGCTTTCGGATGAAGGCTGATGACTTTCTCGATAAACAGGGCTTCGGCGCGCGCGATTTTCTCGATTGTTTGTGCGGGCATCGGCTGAGGCAGGAAGCCGATGAAATAGCACGGATGCCCCGCTTTCATCGCAACGCCGATTTCGCTGTCTGCCTTGAATCCTCCGATTCCGGGACCATGTCCGGCACGGGGATCGACCACGATGAATGGTCGCCGATCGGAATCAATTTCAATGTCTTTGGGCGGAATAATGCGCACGAGCACATAATTTACCGGCTCATCCAGTTCACGGCCATCGATGATCAGTTCGGCGGCATATTGCAGAACATGCGGCGCGGCTTGCGCGGCGTGTTCTCGATACTGATCTCCGCGTCGCCGCAAGACGTCCAGGAACAGAACGCTGCGTTGACCCGCGTCCATCATGTACTCTATCGCCGAGGCGACAAATCCAGACATGGGACCGCGCCGCGGCGTTGCGCTATCCATCGGCATGTTTTGACCCTCGCGGATTCAGTCAACCAACTCCGCGACGAGGAGCATTGATCTAAGTCAACGTTCGACAATCAGTCTGGCGAGGACGCGGTATCGGCGCGTCCGCTATGTATCCAGGCCACCGTCAATTCCCAGGCCAGAGAGAGAATGATCGGTCCCACGAAAAGGCCGACAATTCCATGCGCGAGCGTTCCTCCGATCACCCCGACTAAAATGACAAGTGTGGGGGTCGTCAGGCCGCGCTTCATCACGAGCGGCTTCAAGATGTTGTCAAGTACGCCGACAAAACCAAGTAAAACCGTCAGCAGTAGCGCCGTGGTGAAATCCTTGTCCGTCCAGATCCAAATGATCACGGGAACCAGGACGATTGCGGCGCCGACTTGAATGATCGACAGGATCATAACCGCGAAGGCCAACAAGCCGGCGCTTGAAATACCCGCCAGCTTGAAACCGATGCCGGCCAATAGGGATTGGATGATTGCGACGCCGATGACACCCTGAGACACCGCACGGATGGTCGCGCCCGCCAGTTCGAGGAAATGTTCACTCTGCTCAGGCACGATGCGATAGAGGAAATGCTTGCCAGCATCTACAAGCTGTGAGCCGTAGGGGAAGAGAAACCCGGCCAGCGCTACGGACAGAATGAACTTCAGCATGCCCACGCCGGCGTTGCCGGCAAGAGCCAGCAAAACCCCTGCCAATGGCTTCAGATAAGGAGCCACTTCGCGCACAGCGGCTCGAATATTGCCGGACGCCTGGTTCCAGAATTCGTAAAGATTTGGGCCGATGAGCGGCCAGGTGTTAACGATCTCCGGCGGGGATGGAATCACCAGGTTACCAGCACCCAGATTTCCAGCGAACTCTTTCACCCCGTTCAAGGCACTTAAGCCAAGCCATGCTGCTGGTCCGACGACAATTGCGAGATTGATAAGAGTGAGAATTGTCGCTGCGAGCTTTGGACGGCCGCCGAGAAGCCTGGAAAGGAAATTGAAAACGGGATAAAGCGCGACGGCGAGTACGATGCTCCAGGCCAGGATAGGCACGAAGGGACGGATCAGAATAAACGTCCAGTAAATGAGGAAAGCGAGCAACCCGAGGCGGATCACGAGCTGAATGACGTCGTCTCCGGGCAGGTACTGGCGAAAGGTTTTCAAGGAAGCACCTTTCATCTGGGGCGGGCATATCGTCGCCAAACTACCCGCGGCTCTCACATCATAGGCTTGATCCAAATCAAACGGCCGCGGGTTGGCTTAAGGCTCCAATTGGCGATTCCGATCGAATACCGCCCTTGTTTGCCGGCACCAATGACTAAAGCCATCAACTACACTGCACGCGAATTTCTGCGCGACGGCAGCCCGGTCGAAATCCGCGCCCTTTGGCAGGAAGACGAAGCCGCCATGCTCGCCGCTATTGAAAGGACCAGTGCGCAATCGCTCCAGCGTCGCTTCTTCGTTACGAAGCGCCACTTCTCGGAGAAGGAGCGGACCTTCTTCATGAACGTTGACTTCAGGAACCATGTCGCGATCGTCGCGGTCACAGAAGACGCCGGCCGCAAGGTGATCGCCGGAGGCGGCAGGTATATTGTTTTCGAGCATGGGCGGGCCGAGATGGCATTTGTCGTTGTCGACGCTTGGCAGGGACGAGGCGTCGGCTCAGTTCTGATGCGTCATCTCATTAAGCTCGCGCGCGACGCCGGGTTACAAGAATTAACGGCTGACGTTCTGCTCGGGAACGCCGCAATGAGAAAAGTATTCGAAAAATTCGGCTTCACGAGTACCGCCCACCAAGACCCTCAGACACTTCATCTGGTTCTGAAGCTCTCCTAGAAAGCGTTTCCAGAACGGGAAGCGCGGCATTGAAAAGAAAGCCTCGCACACTGAAGGCAGAAAGCATCTCCTTGCTGCACTCTGTAGCCGGTCACGCATCGAACGCTCGACCATCCCTTGGTTGGAGTTCGTTCGTCTGTCAACCACCGCGCGCGTGCTTTCCTAGCGCGAGCCGCCGGCACCTATGGATTGTCCTGATAGATAATGTTTGGGTGAACGCTTGGGGCAATTCGGCAGCGGGACTCCTTGCGGATAATTTTCGGTGTTCCATTGATCTAGGTCAAGCACCGAGCCCGTTTGAGCCAGAAATCTTCCTTAGGACGAAATTACGACAGCTAGTCGTGAGGAGGACGCCATGTTTCGTTATGCTCTTGCTGGTCTAGCCATAGTTGTTCTTGTTGCCTCGAGTCTGCTTCCCGATACCGCCCTCGCTCGCCGTGGCGGCGGCTTTCGTGGCGGTGGCTTCCATGGGGGAGGAATGCATAGGGCCCACTTCCGGGGCGGGGCTGTCCATGCTGGAAGACACGCTCATGTATCCCGTCCAATCGCCCGCGCGCCGTTAGCCCGCACAGCGGCTGCCCGGGGAGTCTATCGAGGCGCGGCTTATCGCGGTGCCTATAGAGGTGCAGCCTACGGTGCGGCAGCCGTCGGTGCCGCTGCAGTAGGTGCCTACGGCTACAACTATTACAATAATGGTTGTTACCGCGACGCCTACGGTAATGTAGTTTGTTCTAATCAATATCCGTATTGATGGCCGCATGCCGAACGGCAAAGCGGGAGCTAATTCTCGAAAAGAAAATCCGGCTGGATGATTCAGCCAGCCGGTTTAACTCGCCACAATCGTTTAAAGAGGCGCCCGTGCCCGGATGCATACGCGAGATAATGGGAAATCCGCTCGCGCCTGCCTCTATAGCTGGCAGGCCTTGAAGCCTCGATAAAACTCAGGCTCCCGGCGCGCCGGTCCGACCTGCGCAGCTCATTTCTCCGTCGTCTCGCAAGCTCTGGGCGGGTCCTCAGAAGGGGCGCGATACGGTTCGCCAGTTCGAAGCACGGCACAGATGATCCGTGTGTTCTTGTTGGCAACCGCAACCGTTGCGCGGTTGAACCCGCGCCGCTGCCGAAGCTGATTGGCCCATGAACCTGGTCCAGGCCGCGATCGATCGCGGGAATGCGTGGTGGCGGACGCAGTCAGATGCAAACCGGTCTCCCTGTTATTTGGGCTAAAACAGGGTGATTTCCTGCAAAAAACAGGGAAACGTATGCCGACAATCGTGACTTACGCCTGCCTCGCAGCACGTTCTGTGATTTTATTGAAAGAGGATATCAGGGAATAACAGGGAGGCCGCCCCCCAGAAACACGATCGACAAAGACAAAAACACAGTCTTTTCGGAGCACTCCGGCCTTTAAATTCACTCCGTTTTGTCTATAGATATCGTTAGACATCGGAGAGATTTCCTTGCCTCATTCTGCAATTGCCGTTTTCACCAGCAAATCACTTGAGACGCTGCTCGCACATGGCGGTTCCGGCCCTTGGGTAGGTGCGGAACAACGCGTGCAGCAGCAGGAATTTCTGGTCTGTGTCCGAAAGGAGAGGCCTGGCGCGGAAAGCCACGGTGGGGCCTTTTTGGTCGGAAAAATCAGTGCTGTCCGCAAGCACGGCTTTGACCGACGAGGTCAACAGCGCTGGTTTTTCGAGATCAGCGAATTCGCCATTCCCAGCCATCGCGGCCGATGGGAGTGGCGTAATCCGGTCAGGTATACAACCCTCGAAGAACTCGGGATTGAGTTAAAGAAGCTCAAATTCAAGCCTGCGCCGCCGCCCACGCAGAGCATACCGACGCCGGACGCCGCTTCTAGCGTCAAGCCCTTAACGATAGCCGAGGCCAAGGCGGGGCTGGCCGCCAAATTCGGCGTGAGCACGGACGCCATAGACATCCACATCAAAGGATAACCGCGGTCGCGTTAAGCATTTGCGCGCACGGTATGCGACGCCCCATTGTCATATCTATTAGATATCTATAGATCGTCATCTGAAGATACAGCAATCGCAGGCATCGATATGAATAACCCGCAGATCCAATACGTCGCACCCCAAAGTTTGAGGCCGTTTGCCGGAAACGCACGCACGCACTCAAAAAAGCAGATCAAACAGATCGCGAGATCGATCGAGCGCTTCGGCTTCATCAATCCGTTGATCGTTTGTGACGGCGTCGCGCTCGCCGGAAATGGGCGATTGCAGGCTGCGCTGCAGCTAGGCCTCAAATCCATTCCGATCATCGTCGTGGAAAATTTGTCCGATGCCGATCTCCGGGCCTATGTGATTGCGGACAACCGGCTCGCGCAAAATGCGGGCTGGGATCCTGATGTTCTGGCGATCGAATTGCAGGGCCTTCTCGACCTTGGCTTTGATGATTTAGAGCTGACAGGATTTTCGCTCGGCGAAATCGACGGTATTCTTAGCGACGCAGCAGAGAAAAGCTCTTTCGAGCCAGGTCCCGAAGACTCACTTCCCGAAAATTTTGGGGCCGCCGTCTCGCGTTCAGGCGATTTGTGGCTTCTCGGAGCACATCGTCTGATATGCGGCGACGCTCAGAATGCGGCGGACTACGATCGCGTATTGGCAGGAAGGCCTGCCGATCTCGTTCTCACAGATCCACCCTATAATGTTCCCATCAAGGGCCATGTCTCCGGGTTAGGCAAGATACAGCATCCTGAATTTGCAATGGCATCCGGCGAAATGTCGGAGAGTGAATTTAAAGTATTTCTATCGACATTCCTTTCACACGCTAAAGCCCATTCCCAGGCCGCTGCAATTCTATTCGTCTTTATGGATTGGCGCCACTTGTTCGAGCTGTCCGTCGCTGGACGCGAGAATGACCTGGAGCTGAAGAATCTTATCGTCTGGGCCAAAGACAATGCCGGCATGGGAAGTTTCTATCGATCAAAGCATGAACTCTGTTTTGTCTTCAAAAATGGCGAGGGTTCTCACGTCAATACTTTTGAGCTGGGGCAGCATGGTCGCTATCGGACGAATGTTTGGGAATACGCTGGCGTAAACACGTTTCGAGCGGGTCGTACGGACGATCTGGCGATGCATCCAACGGTTAAGCCGACGGCGATGATTGCCGATGCCATTCGCGACGTGACCAAACGGGGAGCTGTGGTGCTCGATCCCTTCGCGGGCAGCGGCACGACCCTGATCGCAGCCGAAAAGACCGGACGCACGGCGTGTGCAATCGAATATGATCCGCGCTTCTGTGATGTCATCGTCCGTCGTTGGCAGGCTTACACCGGTAAAGCTGCAACGCTTGAGGGCGACGCAAGCACCTTCGAAGACATCGAGACGAAACGCGGCGGCACTGTCAACTCCTCGACATCCGAGGACAATGGCAATGGATGACGATCTCCGGCCTCAGCCCGTTCTCCCGGACCCATCCTCTGATGACTCCACGGTTGGTCCTGGCCGCCCGCCGAAAGCAACACGCTGGAAAAAAGGAGGTCCCTCGCCTAATCCAAAAGGACGTCCCCGAAAAGATTCCGTATTCGCAGATGTGAAGAGGCTTTTCGAAGGTGCGTTAAACGAAAAGGTTTCGCTGATGCGTAACGGTCAACCCGTGACCCTAGCGAAGCTTGCGCTGGGCTTCGAGCAACTGGCAAACCAGTTCGCCAAGGGTGATCGCCACGCGCGGCGTGACGTTTTTATGTTTTCTGAGCTGCTGGGCATCGACCTTACCGGTAAGGCAGAGGCTCTCAAAGAAGCGCTGACACCAACCCACCAGGAGATCCTGGACGCCTATTTAGCTCGTCAACGACCGTCCGACGAACGACATAAAGATGAGCGCGTGATTGCGCCGGTCGATTTGCTCGATAACGACGTGGATGAAAAGCGCTAATATGAGTCACATATCAACTGCCTTTAATGGCGCAGAAATCCCTCCCCAACTTGTGCTGCGCGCAACGCTAGCGCGTGATTTCTGTGCTTTTATTGAATTTACCTTTGGAGTTCTTCGACCGGGCACGCCATTTCGACCCAATTGGCATATCGAGGCGATGGCTCATAAATTAGCTCAGGTAGAGTCAGGCCAAATCAAGCGACTCATTATCACCCTCCCACCACGCAATCTTAAATCCATCTGCGCTTCCGTTGCGCTGCCTGCCTGGTTTCTTGGTCATCATCCCTCAGAAAGGGTCGTCGCTGTTTCCTATTCCGATTCGCTCGCGAAAACCCACGCGAACGATTTTCGCAAGATCGTGAGTGACCCGATCTACCAGGCCACATTTCCGGCAATGAGGGTCTCTCGTGACACCGATAGTGAGATCCATACCACGCTACGCGGACGGCGCTACGCGACCTCGATCGAGGGAACATTGACAGGACGCGGCGGTAACCTCGTCATCATTGATGATCCACTCAAACCCAACGACGCCCATTCGGAAGCAGCCCGCACTCGCAGTATAGAATGGTATCGCTCGACGTTGGTGACGCGACCCGACGATAAGATGGCCGCCCGCATTGTCGTTGTCATGCAACGAGTTCACGAAGAAGATCTAGTTGGTTATCTTTTGGAACAGGGCGGATTTGAAGTCTTAAATCTTCCGGCGATCGCGCAGTCGGATGCCTCCTATGAACTTGGCGCGGGTGGTATTTACACGCGCCGAAAGGGGGAGTTGCTTCATCCCGCCCACGAACCGGCCGAGGTGCTGCGCGATCTCAAGAAAAGCATGGGATCTTATGCATTTTCTGCGCAATACCAGCAGTCTCCTATTCCTCCCGGTGGCCGGATCATCAAGAAAAGATGGTTCAAGCGATACGGTCAGTTGAGTCGCGAACCGCGCGATCGTATTCTAATTAGCTGGGACATCGCACTTAGCGAAACTGAAGCCGGAGATTTTTCGGTGGGCGTCGTGCTGCTCTGCCGAGAGGAAACGTTTTATGTCCTCGATGTTGTGCGGGGAAAATTTCCCTTCGATCAACTCAAGCGCAAAATTATGGAACAAAAGCAAATCTATCCTGGCTCAACATTGCTTATTGAGGATTCTCCAATCAGCCATGGCCTCATCCAATCATTGCAAGAATCGCGCATCAATGTAGTCACTTTCCGGCCCGACAGAGACAAACGGGCTCGGGTGATTTCACAGAGTGATCTATTTGAAGGTGGGTCCGTGTTCTTTCCAGAAAATGCTCCATGGCTCGAGGACTTCGAAAACGAACTTCTTGCCTTTCCCGGCCGAC
>Ga0209952_1001376_pt1 | contig 20892 bp, 25 predicted proteins | sample ThiBiot_750_biof_2_FD_183951 | JGI IMG/M metagenome (GOLD analysis project Ga0209952, IMG submission 183951) | Wastewater bioreactor microbial communities from Cape Town, South Africa - Thiocy_cont_750_biof (SPAdes) | ecosystem: Engineered > Bioreactor > Thiocyanate-remediating >...
TCATCTTCATCGAATTTCTCGTCGATTTCTTTTAAAATATCTTCTAAATCTTGTCCTTCACCGTCTTCAAAATTGCCATCACCATTATTAGCAGCTGTTGTTGTCGCTTGTTGTTTATTCTTTTTACTTCCTTTCTTTGTCGATACACTTGTTGATTCAATTGCAGCTAATAAAGAATCAATATCTTCATCTTCTTTCTTAGCTTTTGATGATTGATTTTTCTTTTTCGGTGCTTTCTTTTTCGATGATGACGATGTTGTTGTTGTTGTTTTAGCCGGAGCTGATTCATTGTCATTATCATTATCATCATCATCTTCTTCGATATTATTTTCTTCGTCTGATGGTAGAAAAGCGAATTTTGCTTTGAATGACGTTGTTTGTTGAATTAGTCCGCTATCATCGTCATCATCGTCGATGTTATTAGCGATATTGGAATTTCTAATAAATAGAATCAATAATTGTTTTCCTACGTTTTATATTCAATAAATAGAAACGCGAAATTACTTGGGTAAAGGTGTTTTCTTTGTTTTGCTTGCCATTTTTATCAAGCATTCGGATGTATATCAATCTAAATAAATGTCAAGTTAAGTATTTCAACGAAATCTTACGCAAGAAAAACAAATGAAATTCAAAATGGACGAAGGACTTCTACTACGAACTAGAAATAGTAGAAATGACTTTATTTATCGACGAAAGATTTTCATTCGATGGAAATTTATATGATTCAAACCAAATCCAAAAAGGTTTTTTTTCTTTCGAAAAGATGGCGCCAGAATAAACAAAAAAACTTTCTTGTCAATGAAACAACAAGGAGAAAAAAATTAATATTATTTATTGTGCAATGTTCACATTGAGTGAATAAAAATATACGTTATATTACATCTTTATTAGTTGTCAGTTCAATGAGAAAAATGAATGAATCAGACTAGTTATCCGTTGGAATTGATTTTTATCTTGAATTTTCACGGAACACCGGATATTATCACATGCAGATTTTCGATGATCTATCGTTTGTTTTACATCAGCGGATTTCGAACTGAATTATAAACGCATTTGACAGCAAAACGTGGGAACATTGCTGTTACAATGGTTAATATAGTTGTAAACCAAAATCGACCTTGTCGAAGTGTTTGATACGAGACTTGATATGGACTTTCGCCTGCAATACAATTGACGCATGTAACATCAAAGATTAATGTAAAACCAAGAAAAACAAGTAAACTAAACGCGATTGAACTTATCATGGATAAATCAACTCTTGATGTTTGCAGAAGAACATGTATCAATGATGTAATGATCATACTCGCTGCAATCGAAAAACCAAATGATGAAACATCCATATAATGCACATCTTGATAGGCGAAATAAGCGAGAAAGAATATCACCGCACTTTGCCAGATAGCGTCCAAGATATTTATCCAATATGACCACATACGATAGCATTTGGCATGAAGAGTATATTGATATAATTGAGGTTCATGTAAAGCACGTTCGGCTGGAACATGTTGATCGAATAGTGCGGCAGCACACTAAAATATTAAAAATATTTCAATCGAATTTTTTTTCGCAATCGTAGAATTTTACTTGAGGAAGCACAGTAAACAAACTTGAGTATAGAGTTAAATCTAGAATCGATATAAAACTTATTTCTATTCATTATATCAACACTGATATGACTTACATAATGAATGAAGAGTAACTGCACCAGAAAATCCATTGAAAAATTGATGAAAAAATATCACAAATACGTATGCACAATTATGCATGAATGTATACAAAATTAATTCAGCTGTTCGAGTAAAACACCAAGCACCATGAACTAATAACAAACGACGAAGACAATCGAATCGATCAACAGCAAAATCACCAGCAGCAACTGCTTGTGATCCTTCTCGACCATATACAGCAACACCACAATGTGACTCGCGAATCATTCCAACATCATTTGCACCATCACCAATAGCCAATATTCGATGTTTGAATACTGTCTTAGCAACACTTACCAGTTCACGTTTTTGTGTTGCTGATACCCGACAAAATATAACCGATTGACATTGTGATGCCATCTCAATGAAGTCTTTTCCTTTATATCTCATTATAGTATCTATAATATCATATAGTAGAAAATGATTGATTTATCATTGTAACAAAAAATATCATCTGACTTAGGTCATCTCCAGTAACAACAAGCGAAACCGGTGGCTTTTGAGCACTAATCACATCCTTCATTCGAGTTATAGTTTCACTTGTTCTCACCTCCTCAGAGATTGTTAATTCTTCATTACCTATTTTCATCAAAAAAGATAATAATTACAATTTCCAAGCAATCAAACATACGAAATTTTTGGTCAGTTTCGATCAACTGTGAACTATAATAAATCATATGAGTATGTTGATTTAATCGAGCTTGTGCAGATGCACTCAAATTCCATCCTTCTGTCGTATTTGAATTTAAATTCGAATTCACTGAAGTTGATGATGAATGTGGAATGTTTACTAGTGATGCAGCTTGTGCTGTACTCAATGCTGTTGCTTGTTTATCGCCTGTTAATAACCAAATTTTAATTCCTGCACATCTCAATGTTGCTATTGCTGTTGGAACACCATCTTGTAATTTATCTTCAACAGCTGTTAATCCAGCTAACATCAAATCAATTTCTATTCCAGTTGCAGCATCAGAAATAGCTTCTTCACGATTATCAAGTGAATTCGCAGCTACTTGATATCTCTGATACCAATCTTCATATTCTGTTAACGATAATTGTCTATAAGCAACCAACAATGATCGATAGCCCTGTTCAGCAAACCTCAAACTATGTTGTTCGATAGTTGCTTTCATTTCTGGATCATTGAATCCACTTAAATGTGGCCAAATCGATGTTTCTGCTCCTTTAATATAGAGAAATATTTGATCATTCAATCGAACAATAATTGACATTCTTCTTCGTGCTGAATCAAAAGGTAATAAGCATAAGATTTCATATTCGAGATCTTGTGTTTGAGTTTTGGTTGAATCGAAATAACGAACTCGAATCGATTGTGCTGATCGAGAAATCATTCGAACACCGAATTCTGCTGCAGTTTGACATAAAACTAAATCATCAGCATTATCTCCTTCATATTTTGGTTGATAATCAGATCTTTCAATAAATTCACGATGATTATGAACAATAAAAGTTGTATTGCAAATGGCAAGCGTAGTTAGAAAGTTTTGTATTAATAGATTTGGTTCACTTTGTAAATCAGACCTAAAATGAAAGAAACTCAAATGCTTGTAAGTAAGTATAAGAGAGTGAAGTATAGTTACGGTAATGAGTATTGAACACCACCAATAGACATGGCTTTGAAAACTAGTTTATTTTGTGTAAGTGTTCCAGTTTTGTCTGAAAATATATATCCAATTTGACCGAGATCTTCATTAATAGTAAAAGTTCGACAACTAATTGGATGTTCATATTTGAGGTGTTTATCTCGAGAAATCGTATACATTTGTAAGACTCGAACAAGATCCAAAGAAACATATAATGCAATAGGAACCATTACTTGAAATAATATAACGAAACGAAGAGTATTAGCAAAAAAGATTCCTGCAACATTATTCCATGGATCCTGAACGATAAATGGTACGTAGATCCATTGATCACCATATGATTTTTCGAATCTAATTGATAGACCAGCTGATATTAGACATAGTACTGTTAAAATTAAACTAGAAAATAACACATCACGATTAATATATCTTTCTACAAGAGCATTTTTGCTCGTTGTTTGCCGTGATGATTTAATGATTTTTGTTTCATTACCTATAAACAAATATTACTTTTTAAAGATATTTGTGACAATAAGATCTTACCAGCGTATATAATAATTCCGGTTACATACTCTGTAATTCGCACTACACAACCTCGAAGCAAAAAATTATTGACATCACATGGATGTGCTTTAGTTCCTGAGGATAAATAAATTCTTCCGTGGAAATGATAAATATCATCATTCGGTGGATCACATTGCAATTCAAAACTTGTCTCTTCTGGTTGTTCATAATTCAAAAAACATGATGGAATCAGTTTTTGTTTCAAATTCGTTTCACCATCAATAGCAGCTGTATCCAAATAACAAATTTTATCAATTGAACTCGAAGAAAGTAACAAAATATCAGCAGGTACAGTTTCATCTGCTCTTACACGAACAACACTACCGACACTTAAATCTTGCCATTGTCGAGTTACAAACGTTTTTGTCGCTCTACAATGAAGAATATGCAAGGTTTCATGACGTTTTTTTTCTTGTTAAATAGTTGACATACTTGTCATAAACTTCAGTCATTTGTTTATTGATTCTTGAGTCACTCCTCCATCGTTTGAGATCTTCGACAAGATCTTTTACAGCTGTGATCGTCAAAATAACTGTCAATGGTAAGAAAGCAACCTAAAAAAGACGATTATTCAAGAATTTGTAAATATCTGTAAACTAAATTTTACATTTCTTGAAATAGCATTGATAATTGGTATCCAATTGAGTCCGATAAGAATTGCGAAATAAATATTAGCAACTCGATGAAATTGTTCAAAAAGATTTTTTGGTATAAATGTGATAATATTATATCTCGTTGTTCGAATACGATTCGTTCGTGGCGATAATCGTCGACGATTTTTGATTGCATCCCATAGAGGAGATTCAGTCGAAGGTGGTAGATTATGATGTACAACATATGTTTCATGTTTTGGTTGAGATAGTTGTGCGCCAGTTGTTATCGACGAAACAGTCGACGAACGTGTGTGTCGTCTAGGACTTTTTGGAGTTCGATGAAATGTAGGTACTGCTGTACAATTTCCCATTTGAATAAATATACATAGAATATCTATACAATCAAAACAAACTCAATCAATAGGTAATTATTTATATTGTATGCTTACAATTTATAAGAACTTTCTACAGATTATATCCGTCTTCAGCGAAGTTTTGTCAGTAATTTTTAAGATAAAAAAATATTGACTTTTGTGTTCTGTAGTTTTACCTAACATAATAATGAGAAAAAAAAGATCAATAACGCACATAAAATCTGTCTCGAATGTGCGTTTGTTGACGCACATGCACGTACGCTTAGGAATAATAAAAAATAAAAATAAGGAGAACATTCACGCACACACACGCCCGTACTCTTAGTTACTGTGATTCATCTAGAAAATTTGACTATGCTTTCAAATTGCCAAGTTGTTTCTTTTCAATCATGTAACAATATCTCAGCTAGCAAATACGCAATTCCTTCAAAAATGAAAAAAGAAATATTTGTGTCAATTGTTGTTCTTAGGATTTGATCAAACAGCGGAACATAGTATTGTTTGATTCCTTTGTCCTTTTTTCTTACCGGAAAAGGAACTGTCCAATGCACTGTCTCTCTCTTTCTCTGTCGCCTTTTTTTCTCGTTACCACTTCAAAGCCAAACACGATAGCGGTCAAAAAAAAAGAAAGAGTGGGCTTTTTTTCGTCATTCTTGAGTTAAGGGCGCATGTGAGAGAAAAGACAAAAGATTGTTCTCGTGTAATCGCCGAAAAGAAATCTTTATTACCTAATCGATTTCTTTTTTCCTCGAAATTTATTATTCAGTGAATTGTCAATTATTTCTCAATTGCACAATCTACGAAAAAAGAACGAGTTGCCTGTCGATTCGTTTTGAAATGAAGAAAGAAAACTGATCAGAAGAATATATTCAAAAATAGAAATCTGATGCTAAAATATTTGCACAATCGATTTGTATACATATCATAGAGTGGCAAAGAATGCAAATATTCATTTATGATAATTTTCTGTTTCTGCGAAAAGAAATATATTCATCGATATATTTTTTACGATTGAAATTTCCATTTTCTTAGTATTATTTATAATTCGAATATTTATTGAAAAGTTAGTTTACGAATCAATTAAAGAACTCTTTCGATTTTATTAAAACGTATTTATCGATAATACATAACAAAGAAATAATAAATGCGAAATTAGGGATATGCTTATAGAAAAAAGAGAAAAGAAAAAATAATTCTATGGTTTCTTTTTAAAAACTGGCGACATTTGTTGTTGTTCACATCGATTGTCTTTCTTTTTTTCGCCTTGTGTTTCATCATCTTCATCATTTAAAAGTGCATCAAGATCTTCAATACAACGTTCTTTTCGTTTTCTTGGTTGATTACTCGTTGTTATTGTCGTTGTCGTCGTCGTCGATGTTGGTGTTTGCATTTTCTTTCGATAATCATGACAAAGTTGATCGTCTTCTGTAGGATTGTCTTTTTGTTCTTGTTCGAATGATTCAGCAAATCGACGCATTTCATCATCATCAATTTCATCAAAATGGATTTGTGTTGTCGATGGTATTGTTGAACGTTGTGGCACAGTGCTAAAAACGAGATCATCATCGACTTCATCGCCTTCGAATTCATTTTCATATTCATCTGAATTTTTCGTATTTTCCTTATCTTCATTGACTGTGCCCATGATTTGAGCGACACGAGCTAACGATTGTTGTTTAACTTCAATCGGCTAGAACAAAAAACAAACAAATATTGGCAAAGACGACCTGTTTTCGTACTTTATGACTGCCAGCTGTATGAAATGCTGTTCGTTGAGAGAAACATTCATCTTCCGAAGACATTTTTTAATCTGAAAAAAATGAGAACTTGTCTCAATAGGATTTCAATTCGCGCACATAACGAGTCTTTGGTCGTACAAAGATAGAGCGTTGTTCTGATTGGTCGTTATGTCTACCATTGAACATCGATGAATAGAAGTTCCATGAAACGAATAATCATAAAACTATTTTCAAAGTTTTTATTCTCGAAAATTTTAATTAAAACCTGTTTTTCGAACATGGATTTCAAGAGAAAAACTCCATGAGTAATGGTTTGTATTCGACCAATCAGATCATTTGTTTATTATATTTATTTTACTTCATTTTAATGGAAGAAAATCAGTTTTATTCTTCTCGAGAAGCTAACTAACGAACCGCTTATTTCGTTTTCAGATTTGATTATTGATCAAATAATGACATCTTCAAAAAAAGTTGAAAAACCACAAGGTGCCTACATCAAAAAAGGCCGGTAAGCACGACACCGTCGTTTAACACTCTCCTACAATCGATCTGATTTCTATTTCGCTTTCAGTCTCTATGTAAAAGCAGTGTTTACTGGTTTCCGACGTGGTAAACGTAATCAACATGAAAATACTGCTTTACTTAAACTCGATGGTATTAATAATCGACGTGAAACGAATTTTTACTTAGGTAAACGATGTGCCTACGTTTACAAGGCAAAAAAGTACGTTGAACACTTGTAATAATTATTCGTTGATTCGAATTGTCTTTTTTGTTTGTTTAGCAAAACATTAGTACCTGGCCAAAAACGTTTAAATCGTGTCCGTATCATTTGGGGTAAAGTCACACGAGCTCATGGTAAAAGTGGTGCCGTACGTGCTAAATTCCGTCGTAATTTACCACCCAAAGCTCTTGGACGACGAATTCGTGTCGTACGTATTTGACAAAATTGAAATGAATGTTTTTTAATATTCGATCGTATTGTTTTTAGATGCTCTATCCTTCACGAATTTAAATCGAGAAAAAAACCAATCCGATACGATTCTTTCGAATGGTTAACATTCATCGACTCAATTCTATATTTGTTATTGTTTTCATCATCAAGAACTTGTTTTTGAGTCGAAAAGAATAAAACAAAACAAAAAAGAGAAAACAAATTACGAGACGAAACGTTTTTTTTTTATATTCTTTCGAATTTTCCTACATATCTGACAGATTTATTGAATAACACAGAAGAAAAAAAGAAAAGAAAAGAAGAGTCACTCTAAGAATTCTCTGCGAATTTTCGTTGACAATAGGCAACACCGTGTTCATCATATTCGCGTTTTGTTACACAGTAATTGGCATAATCCGAGGATTTTGTTAGGGCAACACCGGCATCGAGAGCATAAGTTATTGGACTAGAAGAAACATGTTTGTTTTCATTTTGTCACTGAAAAGTCGATCTACTTGTTTGGTAATGTTATACGTATTGGATAATCATCTCGAATCAAAGATCGTAATTCATTTTCTCTGAAACAAAAAGAAACTGATTGAGTTTTTAATTTCACCAAAAAAAACGAAATAAACATACAAACGCTGTTTGAAATTTGGAAATAAGCAGTTACCACCGGTTAGGACAATATTATTGTATAAACTTGGACGAATATCTAAATTCACATAATACAAATAAAAGAAGTGTTAAAACAAGAATAACTCATTTACGTTCAGGTAATTTCTCGACAGAATTGTAAATCGATTCAGCTATTCCAGCTTGATCAATTCCGATGATCGACGGTCGAAAGAGTATTTCAGGAATAGTAAATCGTTCGACATTCATTCGGACGATCTGAACATATTCATCAAAACAAAATCTTACGAGTCATTTTCCCATTGATTAATTACTTGTTGTTTTGCTGAAACTTTTTTCGAATTTTCAATACTATGACTACTCGCCGATGGAGTTTGAGTGTAACCTTGTTTGATTTCGTTATAATCGGGAAGAATATAATCAATCGCATAGGGATTCTCCGAAATTGGTAAACTGAAAAAAAAAGAGATTCTTTTTTATAAAAGATGGTTTATTTATTGTCTACCGAGCTTTTTTCATATCCTCATCAAAATCTAACGAAACAAAACAGACGTTTTCTTTCAATTCGTTGATAATATACGTTTCATTCATAACTAAAAGTTGTCTACAAAAAAAACGAAATCATTTTAAAAACTGATCATTTTCTATTTCCTACCGATAGGAAATAACATTTTTCAATTGATTCGTCAGTAATTTTCCTCCAACATCAATTCTGAAAATACGATTGAAGGGCAAAAACCCGATTGCAAATCAAATCTATTTCTACCTCGTCATTCCATCAAGAATTTTCTTTCCTTGATAAAATGGTACAATATGTGTAAATGAAAATCCCGAATCGACAACAAGAATATAATCGGATTTCGTTTGACATTCGTATTGATACGCACTCAATGTTGCAGCTAAATTCAACAATAGAAAACTGAACGAATTCCTATTGAAATCTTACGATCGTATCGAGCAAATGATGCGAAATCATATTCTTCGAAGAATATTTGATCCATTGTCTCACGAATGAATTTCAGATTCATATAAGGTTCAGTCATTAACAATCCCGTTGATTTAAATGACATCTTAACAACAATCGAATGTGTTTGTTTTTTTTTCAAATAAAAGCTTTGTTTTTACTTTGCCGAATAGATGATCCCAAACTTGTTTTTGAATATTCCAATCGACTAAATAACCCTAAATGAGCCAAGAAGATATTTTCATTTTCAACATCTCAACACCCTTCAGTATACTTTTTGAATAGGTAATTGATAGAACAGACTTGTTTTATTCGAACATTCACTATCGACTTGATCAGCGATAAATGTTCGACGTAGATAAAATTTCGATTTCATCACACAATTTGGAATAATTCTAGATGAAATAAATAGACATCAATTGAGTATTGATATTATTCATCAAACCTGTCATCATCCGTTGTAGTATTCAATTTTGATTTCGATGTATATCCTCCATTGTCAACAACAAATATCGGTTTAGTCGCCATTATTATTCAAACTGAAATAAACGAATAAATTTCGTTCTTCGATTGAGATGTGAATCCTTATTATTTTCTTTTTATTGTCAAAATGAATAATTAGATATGTTTACATTAGAAAATAACAATATGAGCCAAACAAAAAACAAACAAACAAACAAACTGTTGAAAAATGAAAGAGATAATTTATACGATTAATCGAGAGGATATTGTTCCTGAAGCCATGATTGCATTATATACTGAACACCGTCGAAATGAGAAAAATAATCGTTCAATTGAGCATTTACAATCTAGAAAACGAAAAAACCTCTTTTTTTTTTAAAAAACAAAAACTTATCAATCTTTTACTCTCGTATGTTTAATCACTTCAACATGTTCTTGAGGGATATAGGTTTTATGTGCACGTCGATCTCTCGTATCGAGTAAAATCGCATAATTTGGTTGAGTACGATATTCCTAAACGAAACATTTCGTTGAATTCTCTCGTTCTCTCTTTTCAATTAAATAAAAAAAACAAAACGAACTGGATGTCCTTCGTGATGTTGATCAAGCCATTCATCAGGTGCCGATGCGATTTCATCCCAACCGACGATAACACCACGATAGCCATAGAGTTTATGTCGAATGACTTGTCCAATACGATATTTTACATATTCAGACCGAGATGATCGAACATTTGGTGATGCTACAACAAATAATTATATTTGTATTTTGTTTATCAAATCGAAACGAAATTTACTAGCAAAATAACCGTATTTTTCTCGGATGTAATAAACTTCTGTTGCTGGAGATTCAATTCCACGTCTCCATGAACGTTTATGTAAAAGTGGATTAAAACCTAGAGGAATTTCGATAACAAAACTAATAAACCAATTAAACCATGTATGAGGAGATAAATAATGAAATATTTGATTAATTTGAGTCGTAATTCTACGAGTAGAAATATTATTAAGATTGATTTTCGATTGAATATCAATAAATTTACTTATTTATCGCTTGAACTTGCTCGACATCTTTGGAAGACCAATGAGCTACAATGAAATATTGCAAAGGCAAAGCGAGTAATAAAACAATAAATTGTAAAATAGTGACACGATCCATTTTACATCTACAATTAAACGAATAAACGAACAAATAAACACATGTACTAGAAGAAGAAATTATTTGACAATTAAAACAATTATTAAATTAGCTAATTCCCTGAAATTATAATGAACAGATATGTTCAAGAGTATGGAATGTGTCTATTGCAGTGTCGTCATCAGATTCTAAAGTCAGAAAAAAAGAGCAGATGAAAATTTCGATGATGTTTTCGATTACCAATGAGAATTCCTTGTGGAATAAGAGATTGTTTATCTTTGGATTCAGTCTTATGATTATTAGTCTACAGAATCAATCGAATAAAGTGATAATGTTTATAGAAAATCATCGTTTTACTTGAGTGGATGATTTCGGTTGTAGAACGGCTAATTCATTTTCGATTAAAGTAAGACGTGAATTGAAATTTATCAGATCTGTTGGCACATTGTTGGAATGAGTTTGTTGTATAACGGAAGTAACATGATCTAGTCGTTCGGTGATATCATCAATTTTTCCTTTTAACATTTCGATTTGCTCTTCTAATTGATGAATTGACGGTAGATATTCTCCTGGTTGATCAATTGCATCTAGATTCATGTCATATAATTGAGTAAATACTTTTGTTGGAATTTTTCTTTTCTCTTTAATCATAGGTAAAATCTAAGATAGAAACAAGTTAACTAAAGGATCGATAATAGATTTTAATAAGATATCTATACACGTGGTGTTGATGTAAAATAACGATTACATTCTTGACGAATATGAGTAATAATTTCAGAAGACATTTGTAATTTCTTTTCGAGAAAATTCGTACTAAAAAATTGCTCTTTAGTAATCATTGGTTTATAATTGAAACAATCTCGTAAGATCTAATTAAAAAGATTTATTTAAATAAAATAATAGCTATCGATGAGCAATTACTTTGTACATTGTATCGATGAAATTTTGATCATTTTTACCAGCAAAATTACAGTTATATTTATCGAGAAGATTTTTAGCAAATAAAAGATTGTAATCAATGAAAAGATAACGATAAATTTTCAAGAATTCAGATGAATTGCCAGTTTGAAGTCTATAGAAAAGAAGAAGAGAGATCGGTTGAGAAACGAATCGAACGAAGAAAATATGCATACGATTTGAAATCAACATCATGATATTTAATGTAACGTAATTCAGTTTGTAATTTTCGAAGATCATTTTGAATATCTCCTGTTGATGGCATCGTACAATCTCAATGAATAGTGATCCTTTCTTATTTGATAATAATCAACAAACAAATAGAGTTATCGTGTCACTCACTGTACCAATGACTTGTATGCTCGTGGTATCGACGGTGGCGACCTCTATTTGTCTGAAAGCAGCATGCCGCTGTTCATAGTTATATGGAGAAATTGGTTGATGATACGACATAATTCGACTCACTAATCTGTCAGTTTTTTATGACAAGTAGCGCTCATCCTGTGGATTCGCAGACCCTTTTCTAAAAGAGTTATACTGTAATATTCTGTTAGTGAAGACATATTGAATATATATTTCTCATTTGAAGTTGCTTATTAAAACCTGATATTTCCATTATTTTACATTGCACAAACATTCATACGCATATTTATTCATATCGATTATGTGATTACGATATGCTTTTCACTCATATATTTGCTGGGTTTCTCAATAGCTATCATAAATGCATTGATTTTTATCAATGTTTGATGTGTGTATAGTGCCAGTTAGTCACAGCGTTTACATCGAATAATTGAGAAATCAGTGTGTTGATATTTACTGACATACGTGTCTAGCTCGTCTCAAGAAACATCAGTATTAATGTCTGAGTATAATAAATATCTATTTGTCTCGTATATACTCGCATACTGAATACTCTGATAAAAGTAACAGATATTTTATCGTTTTACTAACTCTTTCTTACATAATACTCGTTTTCTAAAGTGTTGACAAACGAGAGAAACTGTTTTGTATTAATCGTTGGTTTGATTTGCAGAAGCGCCACTCACGACTCAAGCGGCTCACTCTTTTTTTTACAATATATGTACGAAACTTTCTTTCAATGCATCAGTAGGATTTTTTAAAACGTAACCATTTCTTTCAGAAAAGAGAGTAAAGAAAAATAAAAAAAACGAAATATAGTGCTACAAAATATATTTTTTATTCAACAAAATGATACAAAAAATAAAACATTATAAAACACTTATGTTGATTGTTTTGCTCGAAGACTTTTAATAGTGATGATGGCCTGGTGGAGGTGGGCAGTATCCAGAACCTGGAGGTGGAGGTGGACAAAAGCCTGAACCTGGCGGTGGTGGCGGACAGTATCCTGGAATTGGTGGTGGTGGAAAATAACCTGGGCCTGGCGGCGGTGGTGGACAATAGCCTGAGCCTGGTGGTGGCGGTGGACAATAGCCTGGACCTGGTGGTGGTGGCGGATGATGATGATGATGATGACCATGATGGTGATGTGGACGAGGATAATGTGATGGTTCAGCACCCATGTTTAGTTGTATATAATAATGAATAAGTTTAGAAGGTAAATTGTTGTGTTTCAATACGAATTGAAATGAATAGTAGAAAGAATACGAAAACTTGCTTAATTTATACTGCAAAATATGAGTAAGCAGATTTTTCGAGTTCACTGATTCACGTTTGTTTTTTTTCTGATAAGAATAAGAAACAAAACAAAGTGAAACTAAAGAATGAAATATAGCAGTAAATATTATGTGTCATGCATATTCATGTGGATGATAACATTTGAATGTTGATCTTTTCTTTTCTTTTTTGAAAGAAGAAAATAAAGCGATAATAAAAAGTACGATGATTCAGACTTCAAACGATTTGATTTTTATTTTATTCGAGTGTACATGAAAAACATCAAAGTTAAAAATTACATATAAGACAATGTATGAATAGAAAAATCGAGACTTTCAGCAAACATTTAAAAAGGTGGAAAACGACGGTGATGATGGTGATGGTGATGATGATGATGCGGTGGATATAGTGGTGGTGGTGGTGGACACATACCAGGAACTGGAGGCGGTGGACAATATGGACCCGGATAGACTGGTGGAGGTGGCGGACAATAGCCTGGATTTGGTAGTGGCGGTGGTGGGCAGTATGGGCCTGGTGCAGGATACATTGGTGGTGGTGGAGGTGGACAGTAACCACCTGCCGCTGGAATAGGCGGTGGAATATATTGATTTGTATAGGGATCGTAACTCATTTTAGTTTAATTACTAAATATAAATAAAAGAAAATATTTTTAAAACTAAATAAAACGATTCGTCTTTAACAAGTGATAACAATGAGCCTTGCATAAAATAATCTACACAATATATAGTCTTGTGAAAAAAAAAGTAATCTTCGAAAGATAAAGTTCTCTTTGCGACAAAATAGACGTTAGTTATCTTTCTACATTCAACACGCTCAAAATTCATCTGTTTTTCGATGAAATAAAATCGTATAGATAATAGCAGTGAAAACAAAAATAATATTTCCAGTTACAGCAAAAGCAAAATCTCGACCTTTAATCACATCTTTTTGATAGATAACAATGAGAAGACCAAATGTCGATACAAGTAAAATAGCTGTTAGGAAAATGGCGAGTTCATATGCATTCGTATTCTCACCATATTGATTACAACTATTTACAATAAAAATTGGTATCGGTAAAAAGACATAAAATACAAGAATGAACAATGGCCAATAAGAATTCGGTAAAATACAGCCAAGTAATAGAAAAGTAACGCCAATTGTGCAGATAATCGATAGAATTGTCAATTTAGCTAAAATACTCAAACGCATTGTATTTCGTTGAATTGCACGGCGATGAAGAAAAAAGGAATTACGAATGGCGCTTGTTTTATCGAATTCACCATTTATTTGAATAAACAATACATATTTTTTTAAAATAAGAGAACGAGAAAAAAAACAAATAAGAAAAATCTTACAATTTTTACTGGTTTATTTCAAAGATGGTCTATACATATCTGTTTCTTTTTCTTCATTTCTAATCTCTGTGAAAATAATCCAAAAGAAAAAAAGAGCTGTATGAGAGATAAGTACAATCATGATAATAAATTTTAGCATAAGACAAAAGGAATGACCAACAACATGAAAAATAATAAATATTGCATGGAAATACAACAACAACAAGAAGAAGAAAAAAGAAAGAAACAACTAGTTAACTAGCTGAAAAACGATTGAGATCATCGAGCATACGTTTTTTTCTCGCCCATTGAATGTATTGAGAATAGAATGTTCGTGCACAAAGAAGTATTTTTTCTGCATTATGTCGACGACGATATCGACCGAAATGCATTGAGATTTCTTGTTCATCAAGATGATTTTGTTTTAATAGTGAATTTCGATGAACCAACAAAAGTGATACACAAATAAAAATAAGAAATAAATTATCTTCTTCGAGCCATGTCGTATCACCGGCAGGCAAACGTTGCAGCCAATTGACAGTCGACAATTGCGGATTAGTTGTTGTTGCTGCTGATGTCGTTGTTGTTGTTGAAGACGTCGTCGTATTTGTTAGATTGTCGCAATCGAAATCAGATATTTCACTTAATGAAAATGAATTCTCAAGACTTTTCTCTCGTAAACGTCCACTCGTTGTACTATGTCGAGGAGATAACGATTGATATTCATCATTTTCTATGATTGCACTACTATCGGATTCTCGTTGTTGTTGTTGTTGTTGTTTTTGTAAGAAAAACATCACACTGTCTTTATTTAACGGAGTTAATGATGATGAACGATGCTTAAATTTTCTTAAATTATCTTCATCGATAATATTCAATTGTGGACAGCTGACTGAACGAGATTTCGGTTTTGGATGCGTCGTTGTAAATAGATTATCAGCAAGCATGGTATCCGATGGTGATGTTAGAAGAGTTATTTCACTGAGTTGAGGTGGTTCACTATCAATGGGCAATGTTGCCCACATGACTTCGAGAACACGTAGAGCATCATTAAATGGAAATTCACGTTTACATTCGAGTAACAACCATCGATAGGTAAAATAAAGATTAACTTTTTAAAAAAACGAAAAAGAAATATTTTCGAGAAATGAAAATCAAATCGATATGTTTTACCAGCATCACAGGATTCGAGATAATTCCAATAGACAGGATCGATTGCTTGCAGAGTAACTTTGAGATGATGAAATTTCGTTGCTATCGCCACACCATCGGTTGCAAAATTTGCTCGAATACGTTTCATTATTGAACAAAAACAAATATATGCCAATGATTCATCACGCATTACGTAAAAAATTATCGATGCATAATCATTCATTCCTTTGAAAAACACAACAAACAAATAAAGATTTCGTCTTATTTTCTTATCGAAATTCTTATCTATTGTACTAACCTTGACAATATTTGATATTCGGATGGCTGATACAATATGTCGTGAGAATATGAAATAAAGATTGAACGTTATCATAGCCTTCGCCTTCATCTCCGTAGAAACCATAAGCACGATCAGTTCGTAGAACATCTTTTTCGATTGTACGCATGATTGTCCGGGTTGTTTCATTCTGATGTTGATCGTCGAACCAACGTTTTTTCAATCTAATCAATCGAAATCTTTAGTTTTTTTTCTGTGTTCGAATTCATTTCGAAATAACAAACGTTTTGTATTTGATTTCAATACATTTCAAATAATCAATCCGTTCGAGACCGGTCATATTCAATGGAAAAATATTCAATAAATGACGCCAAACTATCTTTCGATACGATGGTTCAACTCCACCTTCATAGATCGCCTGACGTAGCTCATTCATATTGATCAAACGACCTTCATTATCAAGATATTTCTTCATATCACCATCACCGATCGGTTTCGAATGATTTCGATCCGCACTTCCATACATCCAATCTGAATTGAAATCAAAACTTCGAAAATGAAAATAAAATTCATCGAATGCATACTAATCGCTTTGTTTAAAGCTGATGCCGCTTTGCCAGCTGTTTGATTGACAGTTGCAATGATCGATCGACTATCGACATTAAACCAACGTATATTCGAATTGAAATCATTCAAACCAATGAAATCCCAATCATCAAGTACTTCGTCTTGATTTGTCACTTCATATCTCAAACGTAAATATGAACCTGGTTGAACGGTTTGTATCGATGCATCAAGATCCCAATCGGACCAAATAGCTTGTAAGTGTTCTCGTCCCGTCGTTGGACAACGATGAATAGCATGTATAGTAAAATCTGTTTTAATATTAAATGCTTGCGCTATCAAACACAGCAATGTTTGATAAGTTGTTAAACGTGGATCGATACAGAATTTCTTCGATGAACCAGGCTCATTCGTGTCATCTTTTGTACTACTGTTCGGTTTCTTCAAAAAAAAAAAGAATTATTTTAATAAGTAAATAGGTTGTTGTTTTTCTGCTTACATAAACTTTTATTCTCACAACATCCGGTTGAGCTGAGCCAATAACCGACATGGACGGTAGCGAGGTACTCGCTCGAGATGTATGCCAAGTCTGAAATGCAAAAGAAATTGTTAATATTAAAAGCATAAATCAACAAAACTCACTCTCAATGTTCGCATCATTTATGTCACTTCAACTCAATATAACGCTCTTCTATCTATCTACTTCGCACTCTTCGTGTTCTTTTATTCTTCTTCTCTAATCTATGTCAATAAACTAACGTTTTATAGTTACGCTGTCGACTGATAACTTAATCATAATAATAATAAAAAAAGAAAACGAAAGACAATTTGTGAAAAATAAAATTTATTATTTAATAATAATAAAAAAAACGAGCGAAACCACTAAACTATATAATTAATTGAAGATCACATCCATGCTGATAATTCATTTCGATTCAATTCAATAGCTTGTACATGTAAAAGTCGTTTTTGATGATGACCTAACCATTCACTCAATTGACTTTCACTCGGTATCATTGGCATAATTAAAAGATTCTCTTGATCAAATTGAATATGTAAATAATGTAAATGCGTTCGCATTTGTACGAGTAGATACGTGCCAATTGTATCGAGTTGTTCTTTAAATGTTGAATGAAATTTCATTGAAAATTTCAATGTTTGTAATTGACTAAATACTCGACTCAGATCTTTTATATGTGAACTATTTAAACGGCATAAACCCGAGATATTTAAATGATAAATTGTTCGGCAAACAGTTCGTTCTCGTAAAATATTTGTTAATATCAAACAATTCGGATCATTATCTGTTATATCAAGATATCGAAGATTTGGAAATGTATAAAATGGAAAAATTGTTTGAATTAACACGAGTGAACATTGAACATGATGAATATGTATATGTTGTAAATGTTGAGAAATCTCTCGAAAAAGACTATTTAACGAACTTGTTCGTTGAGCAAAATGATACCAAGGTGTATGCTGAAATTCGATTGATGTTAAATTACTCAATTGATTTAATTGATTATTGAGTAGAAATGCATTTGTATGATTAGGAAAACATGGATCAAGAGTCAAACGAGTTAAATTCGTGTAATCAGACTAGAAGAAAAACGAAATAAACAACTCAAACTACGATTCAAAAAATCATTTGACATACACAATTGCCGAGAATGTCTTGATTGTTAATTAAGAATAATTTCGATGAACAAAATGGTTCCGTGTAGATTATCAACGGGCAATGATTAATAAATTGATAATTTCGACAAAAAGCAAGATTGACTTGTGCTCGATGTTGCTGATAGAAATCGATTTGATAACTTTGATAAAGCAAATCAATATCAGTCTGTGAATAGATTCCATCCGGTTGCAATTGCAAATAAAGATTTAATTTACAATTCGATGATAAATTTTCCAATAGAAAACTAAGATCTCGTCCGTTGGATAATTGACACTTACTATCCAAGAGAATCAATGTCAATTCATCGAGATTTCTATTCAGAAAACTCGACATAATCGGCCATTGTTCTTGATAATTGTCAATAAAGAATTTCAAATGTTTGACAGATAAATAAGGATTGTTTAGTAATGGATTTTGATAATTGATTAGAATTTGATTAGTCAATTGACATGGATCGACAAGTATTGAACGAAGAGTTTCATTGCTACAAAGTGTTAAATGTGCAAGTGTTTGCAGGGGAAAATATTTACGAAAAATAATTTGATTGGAATGAAAATAGATCAGAAAACGATCGAGAAGATAATCGACAAGACAAATTTGACCGTCAATTAACGGTCGAACGAAGATTAACTGTTCGAAGAGATTGATTAAATATTTCAGTTGAGTTACATCGATGATCGATGAAAATAAAAATTCAATATTTGCTGAACAAGATTGATTTTGCGTGCATTGATTTGAAAGTTTCAATGAAAGACTAGATTTTGTTAAGGAAAGAAACGAATCCTTGAAAAACTCGATTAAATCTCGACGTGTCCAACAAGATAAATCGATTGTATTCAAACGAAGATGCGAGATCAATCGAGAAAAACGTTGACTCAATGGAAAAAATATTCGAAGAACGTCATCACCGGTTAAATAATCGAAGATTAAATGAAAAATTTCACAAGGAAATTGTTCGAATTGTGTTCTAAAACAAGATTCTCAGAATACAATCTAATAAAAACAAAAGAAAATCATTACGGTTCACTGGATTCATTCATTGATAATTGATAATATTCAGCAATTTATTATTATTATTATTATTATTATTATTATTTTTCTAATTCAATAAATAATATAGTCTCTGATGACCAATGCGATTGGTCGATATTTGTAACCAATGGAAAAACATTGAGTTGTAGTGCATAAGTAACTTAATGATGTTTTTTTTTAAATCGAAAACGCAAATTCTTTATGTTCGAAAATTGAATAAACATTTCTTTGTTTGTTTCGATTGTAGATCTTCGTTTGATTTGTTCCTTAGTCGCAAAAATCATTTCAAAATTCGACAATTCATAAAGATTCTTTGTATTATTTTTGTCTTTTCTTCGTTGAAACACAATATCTATTGATCAAACGAACGCAACACACATACGAATAGAGTAAAATGACAGTCAGAAATGGCTACAAAACCTATCTACATTTTGTTTTGTTTTCTTCTTCCTAGATAATCACGAAGAATTTCGTTATCTGATTACTTTTTGAAAGGAGATAAATCATGAGAATCTTTTAAAACAACAACAACAACAATAACAAGACAACAAAAGATAATTCAATAGTTTTATTTACACGCGTACAAAGCAATACGATGGCCAATGAACAAGATAAACTAAATATCGATGGAATTATTCAACGATTGCTCGAATTTCGTGGAGCTAAGCCGAACAAAAACGTACATTTAAGTGAAAATGAAGTGCGAGGTCTATGTTTGAAATCACGTGAAATCTTTCTTAGTCAACCGATTCTCCTCGAATTAGAAGCACCATTGAAAATCTGCGGTGATATCCACGGTCAATACTACGATCTCCTTCGTTTATTTGAATACGGTGGCTTTCCACCTGAATCGAATTATCTCTTTCTTGGTGATTATGTCGATCGAGGCAAACAATCGCTTGAAACTATTTGTTTATTATTGGCATATAAAATCAAATATCCGGAGAATTTCTTTCTTCTTCGTGGAAATCACGAATGTGCGTCAATCAATCGAATTTATGGATTCTATGACGAATGTAAACGACGGTATAATATCAAATTATGGAAGACATTCACTGATTGTTTCAATTGTCTGCCTGTTGCTGCGATTATCGATGAGAAGATCTTTTGTTGTCACGGCGGGCTGAGTCCCGATCTGCAATCGATGGAGCAAATTCGACGTATAATGAGACCGACGGACGTGCCTGATCAAGGTTTACTCTGTGATTTGCTATGGTCGGATCCCGATAAGGAAGTGAACGGCTGGGGAGAAAATGATCGTGGCGTTTCGTTTACATTCGGCGCTGAGATTGTGTCGAAATTTCTACATAAACATGATTTAGATCTTATTTGTCGAGCTCATCAAGTTGTTGAAGATGGTTATGAATTTTTTGCCAAACGACAATTAGTTACATTGTTTTCAGCGCCGAATTATTGCGGCGAATTCGATAATGCAGGAGCGATGATGTCTGTGGATGAAACACTTATGTGTAGTTTTCAAGTAAATCGATCGACAAATGAATTCATTTATTCTCAACAAATGAATTTTGTGTTGAATTTTAGAT
>Ga0209952_1001388_pt1 | contig 20783 bp, 18 predicted proteins | sample ThiBiot_750_biof_2_FD_183951 | JGI IMG/M metagenome (GOLD analysis project Ga0209952, IMG submission 183951) | Wastewater bioreactor microbial communities from Cape Town, South Africa - Thiocy_cont_750_biof (SPAdes) | ecosystem: Engineered > Bioreactor > Thiocyanate-remediating >...
GGAAATAAGAGTGTGTTTTTTCGTTAATCTAGAGAAGTATTTGAAATAATGAAAGAAATCGGCTCCGGAGTCGTTGGTCTTGGTCTTCCGGCGAATAATCAAACCTACGTCGGTATTTACGGTTCAGCATCAGTTAATTATGCCCTATGTATGTATGCAACATGGCCATATTCGATGGTATCAATTGGTATTTACGATTCACTTGGTCATGACGGAGTTAAATTTATTATTCGACAGTCAGCTATTGAATTGATCTATGCTGATAATTTAGAACGTGTTCGAAATGTACTTGAATGGAAAGATGACAGTCTAGCTTTAAAACACGTCATCAGTTTTGTTCAATTAACTGATGAATTAATTCAATTAGCTAAAGAGAAACAAATCAATCTCATGACATTAGATGAATTACGTGAACAAGGACGAAATAAACCTGTCGAATTCGTTCCACCAAAACCAACAGATATCGGTGTTATTATGTATACAAGTGGAAGTACAGGTGAACCGAAAGGATGTTTGATTTCACATCACAGTTTTCTCTGTGGTATATTCGGTGTTTTTGTTGGGATTAATTTCACAGAAGCATGGAAAAAAAAAGAAACTGTACGTCTATTAAATTATATGCCTTTAGCACATGTGTTTGGTACGGGTACATTAATTGTAGTTAGTTTCTTAGGCGGTGAAATTGGATTTTGGCAAGGCAAAGTTGAAAAATTAATGGATGACTTTCGAGATTTCAAACCAACACTTTTAGCTATGGTACCACGTTTATTAAATAAATTATATGATAAAGTTCGATCTGAAGTGTTCAAAAAAGGTCTTATTGGCCGTATTATATTCGGGCTATCAGTTTCAATGAAATTAGCTTTAATTCGTCGTGGTTATTTCTCGCAAGATACTATTTGGGATAAAATTCTTTTCAAAAAAGTTCGTCAATCATTCGGTGATCAAATCAATCGCGTTATTTCGACAAGTGCTCCACTCTCAGCTCAAGTTTGTGCATTTTCACGTTCAGTTTTCTCGTGTCTATTCATCGAATGTTACGGACAAACCGAATGTATTATTGGTTGTTCACAAACACCGACAGATACTGAACCTGGTGAAACGGGTATTCCAACAACAATGAACTACATCAAACTTATTGATGTACCCGAAAAAGAATACTATGCCAAAGACGGTATCGGTGAAATCTGTATTAAAAGTCCGGCGCTTTTCAATGGCTATTTAAAAGATGAAGCAAATACTCGTCAAGCTATTGATGCACAAGGATGGCTGCATACAGGAGATATTGGTCGATTCACTCCTCATAAAACTATGAGAATAGTCGATCGAAAAAAAAATATGTATAAGGTCAGTATGACCGAGAGTCTTGTTTTTGTACTTACAATGGATTTTTTTTATTTATTTAGTTAAGTCAAGGTGAATACGTTGCACCTGAAAAAATCGAAGATATTTACGCTCGCAGTCCATTTGTATCTCAATTATTTGTTTACGGTGATTCATTCGAAAGTTTTCTCGTTGCTGTTATCGTTCTCGATGAGGATTATATCAAAAAATGGTCCTTACAAAACGGTAATAAAACGCATTTAATAACGTCACATGAAACATGCGATGAACTCAAACGAATTGTACTCGAAGATATAACACGTGAAGGTAGAAAACGTGGTCTGATGTCCTATGAACAAGTCAAATCTCTTGAATTTGTTCAAGAACCATTTACTGTCGAAAATGGTCTCTTAACTCCGACATTCAAAGCACGCCGATATGCTATCGAGAAAAAATACAAACCACTATTTACACAAATTTATAAAAATGCAAATAAATAAACAATTTCTAAGTACATTTTTGTCTTTTCTTTCTTTCTTTTTCTTTTTTTTTATTATTTTAATAAAAAAAACGTACATTCACGCTGTTGTAGTGGCCAGAAACTTTCTATCTTTGTTAAATAACATGACAAGATGCAATGTTTTTCAAATAATTCTTGTCATAAAAATGAAATATGAAGAAACTAATGAGATTGGCTAGTAAAATATTTGATTTATTCATGAAAATAGAATTATTTTTTTTCGATTTTTCTCTCGTTTTGTTATGTTAGAATTCAATATTCGAAATTTAAAGATTGTTAGTCGATCGATCGATTGAATGTATACCGGAAATATGCATTAATCATTCAACAAAACAAACATTCATAGATACGCCAATGAACAAGAAAAGCAGGAGAAAAAGAAAACAAAACGAGAATTTAATATTTCTTTATTTGCGCGACCAATAATCTAAGAAAAAAACCAAATAAATTCAGCAATCAAAATAAAAAAAAACTGAAATTATTTATTTACTTTCGAGTTGCATACCGCCGATTGAATCCATACTATTATATTCTTTGACTTGTTCGTCAGGTGTTTGAATGTTCCATGAATTGATCATTTCTTGAAATTCATCTGGATCAAGCATACGAAAACGTTTGAGCCGATTGTCAACGTGTGATGCCAAGGATTTCGATGATTGATCACCTCGATCGAAACCTGCTGATGCAAAAACATTTGGTAAAGTTATTAAATTAGAACTGTGCAATTTTTTTTTCAAGCGACGAGCACGTGTACGTATACGAAAAGGCTCAGGTGAACTATCAATCAGAATCGGCTGATCAATAGTCCAGTGCAATGAACGTTTAACTAGCGATCCACCCCTACGATTATTAGCATTTGATCGAACATGTTCAGCCAAATAATTGCCTGTTGCCTTGATCTAAACAATAAATTAGACAAATCCCTCAAGATTTACACCGTTGTAGATTATTTGTTAGGTTCTAATTTGGAAAAGAACAAGAAAAACAACTGTTTTTTTTTCTTTATTCCTATTGTTAATAAAAAGTCACTTGTTATTTCTACATGAGAAAATTTTTGAAAAAAAATTTGTCCCGACTATTTCCCGAAAACATTTGACTAAGTTTTTTTTTTTTCAAAGAAAAAGCTCAATAAATCTCGTTGCTAAGAAAACAATAATTTGAATATGAAATTCATTTCCGGCAATGATAACACATCGAATAACGTTTACTTACCGGCGAAGCATCGATGATTGTTGGTCGCGAGAAAAATGCAATAAATACGAACAATATATTGATAAATAGGGAGAGTTTCAGAATTCGACCGAGCATCTTTCGTGTGTATGATCTCGTTAAAATGATCTACAAGTATAAAACAAAGAACATCAAACGATTTGCGTATTCATGTATTAAGTTATGTATCTATTTATGTGACTTCTTTTTCTTCAATCGTGATCGTGAATAATTTACTTAGATGTTGAACTCAAAGGGCAGCCTATTCAGCTAATAATCTAAGAGTAAAAACAAGAAGCACTGCTTGTTCTGATACTCGGAGGAACTGACTATGGGATTAAATTCATTAGTAGAAAAAAAGCACGTTAAATTAATTTACTAGTTTTGTCGGTTATTTACATGTTGAACTGTGAAATTTAGTTTTAACTCACGCTTGTCAATTTTAATTGAAAGACTTCGATGTCAGAAAAATGCGTGTGTGTATCAGTAAGCTTTCATTTTTGTCTGGAAAAAATGTATAGAACTGAGTGAAATTAGTCGAAGAATTTGTCTCCAGAGAAATCTTAAATGTAGAAAAGAGAGAGAGAGAAAGAGAAAGTAAAGGTGAAGCAAAACTCTTTTTTTTCTTCTCTTCTCTCTTTCTTTTTTTTTGTAATAGATAAGAAAAAGACGTAAATCTCATCGTAGATCAACAATAATGTCCGCCTCGTTTTCCTTCATTTAACACGGCGATCATAAAGCGCGAGTAATAGTATAACAAAAACATGCGTAGTCACAAAACAAATTGTCTCTTTACTTCTATCAAGCACACAATAATAATAATAATAACGGTAATAAAGAAGAAGAAAAAAAAACAGTTTCATAGAACGTCAGTAGACTGAGAAATGATCATTCTTTTCAAGTAGATCCTTGTCATAATTGTTGCTCAATATACTGATAATAATAGGGTCAAACCAATCAATCATTATAGTATGAAAAATAATTGTTCATAAAAGAAAATTCAATTTTCTAAATATATCTCGTGCGTAGGAAATAAATCGTCAACTAGTTAGTATCATCAAGAGACAAGAAATTTATTTATATTTATATTAAAAAAAAAGAAGAGAGAAAAGAACAATTTGTTTAATTCTTGTTAATGACGGCGTGCAACCATATAAAATAAAACACCGAGAAAACCGGTAACTGTAAACCATTTAATTGTTTTCGATGATATACCCTGATTATTATTCAATTGATATTGAAATTGAAAGCCACGTTGAGATTTCGATCCGTATTCAAACGTTTTCTCTACAGCATTTTTCCAAGCTGAATAAGAATCCTCACGTTCTGAAAACAACAAAAAAAAGAATCTTTCAATATGAAGTTTCTCTCGTTTCTGCCTAACCTTTTCCTCTGATTTGTGGAATGTAAGCATTCAAATGACTTTGAAATTCATGCTCATCTTCTAATTGAAACAAATCGATTCCTTTCGCTTTTCCAGCTGCAAGAGCAACACCAAGTGCCGTCGTTTCGAAAAGATCTGGCGTCGTAACATTTATACCAACGATATTAGCGAGCATTTGAAGAAATAATTTATTGTTTGCCATGCCACCATCGACTTTTAATTTCGTAAGTCGAACACCACTATCAATTGACATCGCATCGATAATCTACGAAAACAAAATCCTAGAATTTAAATCTCGACAATCAAAAAAAAATGTACTTCTCGTGTTTGATAGGCAACACCTTCGAGAGCAGCACGAACTATATGAGCTTTTGTTGTGTATTGAGTCATGCCAGTAATCAAACCTTGATTGAGAATAACAAATCGGAGAGAAGAAAATAAGAATTGACGAGGGAGTAGCTACAGTTTTACCTCGAGCGTCTGGTCGCCAATACGGGGCGAAGAGACCGGAAAACGCGGGAACAAAATAAACACCGCCGGTGTCTTTTACTGAAGCAGCAATTGTTTCTGTTTATTAATCAGAAAATCATATTTTCAATGCTCTCGAAAAACAAAAACATGCAGAAAATATTCATAGACATACCACAACTTTTTGAATCCGCAATTAATTCAAGATTATCACGCAACCATTTAATGCATTCACCAGCAATCGCTATCGAGCCCTATTTAGAAATATAATATTCATCCGAATTAGTTGATAGGAAATGTACTTCAAGAGCATAAACAGCACTTTCATCATTCCATTTATAGGCAACCGTAGTTAGAAGACCACTTTTTGAAAAAGCTAAATCTTTGCCTGTATTGTACAAAATAAAGCAACCAGTTCCTAGCAAATGATTTCATATTGAATTACAAGAGAAAATATTTGTCTTTTTCTTAACTACCATAACTAAAGAAGAAAATGTCGTTGAAGATAAAATTAATAGCAAAAATCTTGTATCAACATACGTGCTTTTTGCCGTGCCTTTAGCCCAACACATTTGACCAACAAGTGCTGCTTGTTGATCACCGAGTACCTGTAAAACAATTCATCGCAATCATATTAATAATTCAACTAATCTTACAGCTCCGATCGGTATTCCTTTGAGTACACCTTTACTAATATACCCGAATATAGTCGATGATGGTTTGATTTCCGGGAGAATTTCCATTGGTATACCGAAAAATCTAGACAAAATATTCTTTTTATTGAGAGTTTTTTTTCTAATGATTTTCTACTGGCAAAGATCTGGATCCCATTTTAAACTTCGAATATTCATTAACATTGTTCCTTTTACAAAAAAAACAAACAAATGAAGAACACTTTTCGAAAGTTATTCGATTCCTACGACTAGCATTTGTAACATCGGTTACATGAACATGATTATTTCCATTTGAAAGTAGATTCTGTAGAATGCAGTTAATTAAAAAGAAGAACTTCAACTAATCAACAGATTTCTTACATAGAGCAACCAACTATCAACAGTTCCGAACATGCATCGATCTTCTTGGATAGCCTTTCGAACATTTTCATTATTATCCATCAACCAACGAATTTTCAATGCCGAAAAATAAGTTGATATCGGCAGACCACATCTGTCCTAGACGTAATTCAAATGACGAAAGCGTCTTTCAAGTTCATTGAACTGCAATTTACTTGTAGACAATTCTTTTCTTTATTAAATTGTTTGAGAAGGAAATCGACTGTTTCTTGTGTTCGAGCATCTAACCATATCAATGCATTGTACAATGCTTTGCCAGTATATTTATCCCAAAGAATCGTTGTTTCACGTTGATTTGTTACACCGATAACTAAGAACAAGAAGCATTTTAATTAAAATTTATCTTTTTCAATACCTTGAATATCCGATTTTTGAAAGCCTAATGTCGTCAATTGTTCGATTGCTTTTTCAATGCATAAAATCGTTTTATCGAGAATTTCATTCGGGTCTTGTTCGACCCATCCTGGTTTGGGTGTGAATAATTGAATGGGTTCTTGATAGAAGGTGACCAAGTCGAGATTTGTCGAATTAAAAATCTGTTAAAATTAAAATTCATTCGAACCAAAGAAAAACTGAATTTCACTTACGAGAAATCTCGACGATGATGTTCCTTGATCAATAGCGCCGATAAGTTTTACGTTTTTATTTGCCATTTAAAATGAATCTCGAATAACTGAATGATAAGAATCAATAATCTAAGCTTTTTATAACTGAGATTTGTTCGAAAGACGAAAACAAATTCAAATTATTTCGTCTGCACTTTACACGCTTTTCTATTTTTTTTAAATATTTGTGCAGAAAATAAACTCGAGATAAATATATACTCTTATATTGACACAAGGAAACGTTACCTTTATAACACAGTAACTGACCCATTAACCCATTTGATGAGAGAGAAAAAAAACGAAACTCATGGTTTACGAAAACATTTTTTACATTTTTTTTTCAACTTTTAATACGTTCTGTTCTTATCGATTAGACGCTCTCAGTGTAAAGTATCATTTACAACATATTCGATGAAAGACAAATTTTGTTTTATATGACTTAAAGTAAAAAAATTCTATCGACAATAAATAATCAAAAGTCATTTAATCAAATCTGTTCGATTCAACGAAGAACGATATACATTTTGAAGCCACATCAATACTTCAAAAGATCGTTCATAACTGATTTCATGTTCGCCATAGATTGTATTCAATAGATCGCATATAACATCATGATTTTTATTTAAATTTTTCAACATTTTATCACCATTCGAATAGGGAGCAGTCGAAGGAAATAGAAATGTTTTCCATGATAATTGTCGACGTGGATTAAACGCTAAATAATCGTAAAAATTCATCCAATTACGTTGTTGTAAACGATAGAAAAGAAAATGTGACGTTTCACTAAGTACACTTGGTATTCGTTCATTGAATGTCGTACGAGAAATTGCAATAGGTTCGATTGGAAATGAATTATATAAAATTTGATTTTCATTAAAAATTTGTTTGGAAATATTAATCCGTTCTTCGGAAGCAAATTCAATATCGCGTAACATCTAGGAGTTTTTTTTTCAATTTGTGAATCGTTCTAATTATTCGACTTACATGTATCCAAACAGTTGTTGGATAACTTTTTGGTTTGATATAAGTATACAAAATTTCTGGAAGAATAATTGAATTAAATAGAATCTGTGCTTGAATTTCATAGAAATGATTTATAGCGAATATGCTGGAAAACATGCCACCACTGGATTCGCCGAATGTGTATCGTGGTAATGAAACTTAAGAACAAAAAACATTTAAGAAAAAAAAAATATTTTTGAAAATCTAACCGAGAATTGGAAAATCTTTATAGAAATTTTCGAGTCCTTTTACAACCATTTGTACATCTTTATTTTCATAAATATCTGCATTATTCGACCAACATCGACTTATGTTATTAGTCGATTGAAAAACTAAACATCCATAACCAAGATCGATAGCCGCACCGATAATGCGTTGTCGTTCAGGCGTTTCAAACCAATCATACGCTGTATGATGACAGCTATGAAAAATTAATAATAACGATGAAATAGGAGCTATGCGCGGAAATCGAAATAGAATTTCGATATTATCCGAATAGGTTTGCTTTCGATAAGTTAATGTTTCACTTTTTCGAAAATTGAAATCTCCATAGACAATATAAGTGTCGTACTTAACCGATTGTGATTTGCCTTTGAACTCCCTTGGATAATAATCGTTAGCTGTATTCACAGGAATAAATGTTGGACTTCCACCTAGACCTGTTCTGCCTCTTGTGAGATAGTTAAGGAATATAAACACATAGCCCGAATTATAATATAATGTTAGCGTGAAAGCCGAAAAAGACGTAAGAAAAGCAAGAGTTAAAATAACAAAATAATCGCAAGTTTTCAACCGGCGAGATTTCAAAAGTCTCAAAAGACATCGTAGTTTACCGCGTTTCATTCAAAATGACAATTAATTAATAAACAAGAGAGAGAGCGAGCGAAAAAAACATGCGTGTTATGAATGCAATTTCGTTTTTTTTTAATATTTCGATTCGTAATGAAACCTTAGTTTCTTCGTGATCAATATCTTGAATAATGAGACATTTCGTATTGCATGGTTCAGTGAGTGAGAGAAGAGAAGAATATTGAAAAAGCAAGAGAACATTTCTGCTGGATATTTTCAAACACCAATATCGTTCGATTGAGATGTCGACACATGTCAAAGGTATTCGTTGGATAGACGTATGATGTTTATTTGTTGATTATTTGTCTGTTAGTAGAAATATAGACTTTTGTGTTTTGTTTCTTTTTCGTCGTCATACATCTGACAAGTCGGAAGTTTTTTCTATTCGTTTCATTTAGATATGTTGATAATTGTTCGTTAGTTTATTTCATCCAGCAAGAAAAAAAACAATAACAACAATAAAAATAAAACGTTTTGTTTGACTTGAAATACTAAAACAAGAAGAGCTTTAAATATGGGTGGACGTTTAACAACTCCACCGTCGTCGGCATCGTCATCATCGACAACAGCACATCGAACAACGACGACTGGTTCAACAACAAATCTTGCCCATCCTCGAGCACATTCGAATAGTTCAAATCAGCATTCCCAATCTCATCGTCATCGTTCAAGTAGTGGACATCAACATTTTCCAGGCATATTCGGTCAAACATCGTCGAATCACAATCGACATCGAACAACATCAACGAACACGGCTGATCCTGTACCATCGGCATTCAATTTCAATCTCCTACGTTATGTCGGACTTGAACACGAATCCGATGATCAAAGTTCAGACGACGAGTCTCCACGTGCACGTCGACGTTTACAACGTATTCTAATCGCACTTCGTGATGTTCCATGTCCTGTATGTAATAAAACTATCCCAAGTGATTCATTCGATAAACATATACTTCAATGTCTATCTAAACCTCGAATAGATTATAATGGTTCGTTATCGAATTTTATTATTTTTGTTCGATTCATTCAAAGATCGTTTTTTGTTGTAGAAGATACGCTAACGGAAGACAAAGGCGAATGTGTTATATGTCTCGACGATTTACTTGAAGGACAGAAAATTGCTCGGTTACCTTGTCTTTGTATTTATCATAAAAGGTTCGTTGAAATTTAAATTTCAATGAAAACAATTATCGTTTCAATATTTTGTATTTAGTTGTATCGACAATTGGTTTCGTATTAACCGTTCATGTCCTGAACATCCCGGCGATTGATATGTTTCTCTTGTTTAAATTCTATTTTCTTTTTCGTTTTCTTCGAATTTCATATATAGTAGTTGCGTGAATATATCTTTTCTAAACGCGCATTCAAAATTTCTTTCTCTTTTTGATTTACAATTCTGTTCGATTGCGTTTAAAAACGACCCATTGATACGTTTGTTTGTTTGTTTTTTTCTCTCTTCTCTTTTCTTCTCTCTGCATTTGTTCGCTGTCATTTAAAAAATATTTCACAAAAACAAAGAACATTCAGAGACGAATATTGATGCAAACACGCGAACGAATTTATCTTCCGTCCGTGTGTAGATATACAAAACCAAAACAACAAGAACTTTTTCTGTTTTACAGTGAACAAGAAAAGCAAATTCAACACCGTTTATCTATTTCTTCTTCATTCTGTCGTAGGAAAAAAAGGAGAAATTTGATTATATGTAAATGTGTCTTTCAAAATCTCTTCGTCGTCTATACTTATTGCATCAATTAGACAAGTATTATCGTTCTCGAAGATCTCTTTAAAACTTATTTTTTATTCTTTTGTCTTCTTATTAGCAAACTGACTGCGAAACATTTGTATTCAATTGCTTTTCTCTTTTTTTCTTCTTCGTTGTTGTTGTTGTTTTTTGTTGTTGTACTTCTTCTTAATTATCATCAGCTATGTATAATAATGGTCATTTCCTTTCTTTATTTCGCTTTTATAAAAAAAAAATAAAACAACCACATATGTATAAACTATAGTCTAACTCGGTCATAATTACTTTCCTATTTTTTTTCATCAGACATGAGTTGTTGATTCTTGTATATTTATTGAAATGAGAAAAAAGAAACAAGTTAATCATCATCGTCGAAGTCATTTTTCTCCTTGGTTGATAATCTTGAGCATTGATCGGATGCTTTTTCTTTTCGATTCTCAAGTTTAGCAATTCTCGAGCCGAATTGTATCGCACGTTTAGGATATTTCGAAGATTTTTCCAATGACAAATAATGACAAGCTACATAACGAAGAAGATACTTTTCACCGACACCACGCGGTAAACGTAAATCAGCTCTATGCCAAACTGGTACGGATTTCAAATAGTCGACTAGCTGTTCATCGAGATAAGGAAAACGAACTTCTTTGCCAAGACTACTGATCACACTGAAAGAAAAGAACATTGAGAGCTGACAATTGGTGTTCGATGAAGATAATCTACCGATCATCGCGGCCGAGATTTCGTTTTGATATTCGGTTGATTTCCATATCGAGTTCATCGACGAGTGCTTGCCAACCTCTTAAAGAAAATGCTGCTCGATGCCGTGAATATCCAGCTAATTGTTCGTCAGCACCTAAGCCCGACAGTAGGACCTAACGAAGACTCAAGTAGATATCTTCGAAATCGAATTTTTCTTTTACTTCAGCTTGACTTTCATACGATTGATCAGTTGGATGAAGAACACCATTGCCTCGAGCAGCAAACCAAAGTGCACTGCCGATACTATCGTCTAGTACTGTCGAACATGGATAAATCACATTTTTTATCGTACTCTCTCGATAGGATTGTAATTCATTTAAACTAATATCAATCTATGAATTTCAAACGAAAAAAACAAACAAACTTCGACAGCTGCTTTTTTTTTGTTTGTTTACTTTAACGAAATTCCATTGTCGATTTGAATTCAATTCAGTAAGAGCTTGTAAACCTGTCTGTCGATCAGCAGGCGGTGCTGATACATTGGAAAAGAATGCAACGTTCAATAGATCAACGGGTTCATTTTTCGGTAGAATTCGATCGACTAAAACAGCTAACACAGTCGAATCGATGCCACCGGAAAAGAGTATTGCTAATTTAGCATGTTCACATCCATTTGTCGGACGAAGATTATCGTCAGTTAAACGTTTACATTGTCGACAAAGTGTTGGCAAATTAATAATTCGTCTTTGAACGGCCGATTGCAACTGATCGAGGAATGTTTGAGATAGATTTTGAAAGATAGACGATGATTCAAATTCACTGAGTAAGATTTCCGGTGGATCAAATGGAATTTCACTGATCGAACGTTTTCCATACGGAATTTGATCGATCTGATAGGTTTGTTCGAAATCATTGATAGTTAATTTATAGAGAACATTCGCATCAAGTTCTGTGTATGACTAAAATGTCGATTTTATATATTCAAAACAAAGAAACCATTGGAATTTACTAGTTCATTCAGTCGAACCGAAGTCACAATCATTTTCATATTCGATTGTGTTGAATTCAAATTCGTTGTTAACAAACTTCGACGTCCGAGTCGATCTCGACCGTAGTATAAACTCTTCGTTTGTTTCTAAACTAAATCAAATCGAATCATCTCTATAGATAATCATTTCGAATTTCTACTTGAAAATAAATAAATGCAAAGCAACCTTCTAACGATGATATCAATTGACAGATTTCGTTTTCATTCGTACATTCTTTCAACTGTCGAGATAGATCGACACCATCGTTATCATCGAGTTTTATCTTTAAAAACAAAAAACGATTCATTTTTTTTTCGTTTTTTTTCCTCTCGAACTTGAAAATCTCCTTGGTAGATTTCTCCATTATACAAAAGAACATTTCCATGTTCATCAATAAATGGTTGTGGTTGTTTAAAACCTCGTAAAGCAAGAACACTAACAGCGAATGTTAAATAGAAATTCGATGAGATTAACATAGGTCCATATTGATTTTGAAAATCTGGGCCACGTTCATTCAATTGACTGTAATCAATTGAAATCGAACTCGACTAGAACAGAGTAACTTTTTCGTACATTGAAAATTCTCAAAAAACAATCATGACTTTACTTCAGTATGCAAGCTAAAGCATATTCCACACATACTTCAAAAACCAATTACTTATGAATAATAAAAATCTTTTCGTCGTCTATCTTCGTCTGAAGTTATTTGACCAAATGATTAGCAAAATGTACGAGCCAATAGGATTTCCTTGCGACAAAGGATGTCGTTTTCAATCAGTACGCACGGAGATCAAAACATCTACTTAAACTCTTCTTATCGATAGAATGAATGTTCGATTACATTTTTTTATGACCCAATTTTCGTTTTTACATTAGTCAAATAGAATCCATCGAAATGCTTTACTAAAGAAAATTAATTATTTTCATCAGAAATCACAACAATCAAATCAAGGTTGACATTGTTAGTTTTTTAGATAAAGAAAAATGTTTTCGTATTTCATTATTTTATTGCACATATTGTATTTAATACAAGCGAGTTCAAGTGAAATCTATCCGTCTGATGAAGACTTTATCTTACTGGATAATAATCAAAATATTAAGACGAACATAAAACAAACAATTAAAATCGACAATCTGTTTCGAATTGACGATGAATTCGATAAATTTGATCTTACAATGGATGGAAGTGGGGAAAGTACGAATTTTAGTAAATATAGTATTCAATCTATTTGACTTTCTATTTGAATAGCGACGGAATCAACAACAGGTAATCATTTAATCCGATTGTAGTCAAACAAAAATAATTCATCTTATCTCATATAGAACTGTCGACTACGTATACACAGACACAAACGTTGACAAGCAAACCTACCGATATTAGTATAATTATTTTTCACAGAAAAAAAGCGTTTTATGACATATTTATTGCCTTTTAGTTCTCTCTAATTTATCGATATTTCGAATTTCTATTGATTGTTCGAATGCACAGAACATTACAACAAATGTAAGTTTTCAATCTCAACTGCTGATTATTCCCATATGATACGTTATTTCAATTAGATTCTAGATCAATTCAATCAAAATTTTACTTATCCATATCAAGTTATTGATAACAGAACATCGGCTCAGTATGTTAATTCAAATAAAATAAAATAACAACAAATCAATTTTCATTTGTAATTCAGATGTCCGAAGTCTTCGACGACCTCCGACGTGTTTTTCACGTTTTTCACAGATAATAACATTTCAATATTGACCAATCTTGTTCAAGTTCTAGCGAATGTCGTTTCATCTTTCAAAGGCATTCGATTGTATTCTATTAATCGATGTGGAAATGGTGAAACCAGTGACTTAGGTATATCATCAATTTCATTGATTCCTATCTCGATATCAGTTTTTAGGTCTCGTGAATACTACCGTGGATTCATGTTATCTAATCAATTTGTGTAGTTTATGTGGTACGAATCCAGTTCGTGGTGTATGTATACCGCAGAACAATGTTAGTCGATGTGAATGTTTTGCTAATACAGAAAACCCAATGATCAGTTATACAGATGAATTCTGTCGAATTTCAAAAGATAATTCAATCAGTTCGAATTCTTCGTCATGGGAAGTGATTGTCATTGCTGTTCTATCTGGTTTTATTGGTCTATTAATTATCATTGTCTTTGTTTTTCTATTGAAAGTCTATCGATCTCGTCGTTCTCAAGAGAAAACAAACGATGTTTGGTCTTTATCGAAAATAACTGACAGGCCGTTCTTTGAAAATCTCGACATACTAAGAGACAGTTATGATCCAATTCATGAATTGGATGCGATTATTGGTCATGAAGATTCTGATGAAGTACATTTTTAAAAATCGCTTTCAGTCTTCGTACATCTATATACCTACTGTTTATTCAGACAAATCCATTAATAAATATTTGTACTTAAATCGAAAAAAAAATTTTCTGTTTTTGTAACACCTACGGAATTATCGCTTATATTTGTTTTCTGACGCAATTTGTCAGTTCGGAGCAGGAAACATTTTTTATACGACTTAATTTCACAATTTCGAATGAGAAAAATGAAATAACAGGTAGAAAAAGATATATTTTCTCCTTCCAGAATAAATAGAAAGTTGATATGTTGCTATGTTGTCATGGATTAAGAAATATCCGAAGGCGGAAAGGCATGGTTAAATTAGTCAACAAAAGGACAAGCAATAAAAAAAATAATATTTCGCATTTATTCGAACGGCTTTCAATGGGAAAGAACGAAATGAGAGTTGAATTCTATTTTTTCTTTTCTTAACCTCACCGAATATAGTTTTTAATTTGAATAAAGAGAGTTATTAAGTCATAGTTCTATTTTCTTTTTTTAGAAGAAAACAAAAATGAAATTCCTGATATTAATCACAGGTAGTTAATTATACTTTGTTTTTTTTCCAATTTTAATGTAAATTCAATTGATTTTTATTGTAGTTATTTGTCATATTAATCATTTATCAACGGAAAGTCTTTCCAGTAAATCATGGTCGAACTTGATACAAGATCTTACGTTAAAACACAAAGAAAATGCAATCAGCGAAACGAATCCAATCAATGAAGGATTCATGATGATACGTGAACAATCGAAAAAACCTCTGCCATGTAATTCATCATCTCCAGCGTGTAAAACTAGCATTCGAATTCCAACGACAACAGTGAAATCATCGACAGTACTCATTGATCATTCAGTTGGTCATCTTGGTAGACGAGTGTTGAATGAGCCGAGTTATGACACTGACGATGACATGTTGCTAAGCGATGATGAAATCAAAGATCTAAGTAAACAATTATATAATCTCGAAATAAGAATGGATGGTAGTGGTGAAAGTATGTGTTATTTCAATTTTTGAAAATAATTTTCCTTTCTAGCAACGGATGAAACAACAGAACAACCGACTCGTAAGTTTTCATGTTTGAATTCATTTGAGAATAATAATAATAATTTTTTGTAGCAACAACAACAACAACAACGATTATTCCAACTCGATTAACGCCCGTCTATATTGGCATTCTAGCTGGTATAGCAGGTCTAGCCGCGGCAATTACTGCCGTTGCTGTGATGGCTGGTCTATTTGGTCCTTCAGCTCCGACACCGTAATTACATTTTATTTTTCGAATAGAAAAGAAATTTACATTGTTTTTTTTTCAGACCCAGCGCGCCAACTCAACGTCTTTGGCATTTACCTCGTGCTCAAATGCCAACTGATGGCATGTCATCGAATCCTAATAATCCTTCAAATCCAAGCAACGAAACTGAACCATCAATCGATAGTTCATTTTTCAATGATCTCGATGACAATCTTCCTTCAACGAATCCAGCAGACCCCAATTACGATCCAATACATGAACTAGACTCAATCATTGGTAATGAAGATGTCGAAACGGCATTTCACGATCCATTAAATGAACCAGATGGTTCAAATGAATTTTTCAATCCAAATCTACAAATGCCATAAGCAAATGCCAATTCAAATCCATCCGGTTTATTTTCGGTATGAATGAGAATAGTTGAAATTCATTTCTTTGACATTTATTTTTCTTTTCTAGCTTTTCAATAATATCTTCTAAACGAACCAACTCATAACCAAAAAAAACGTTCTTGTTGTTTTTACTGTTGTTTATCATGTATAATTTTACAATATTCTCAATGTCAAATAGAGAAATCAGATCATAACTAATAAACTGACAACGAACAGGAGTTCGATATTGTTATTCAAACTGAGATATTTGATCGTTGTTTGCACCAATGCATAGATTACCCACATGTATTGAAGTTAAAATTGCATATTGTATATCGAGGTGACAATTAAGTATACGAAACGAATAATATAGAAATAGTTTTTGTTCTCAAAACACAATTCGAAATTTTGTTTTCGCCGGAGTTGATGGCGGTTACTCGCTCAGTGGGGCAGAAAAATAGAAGAGAGTATTTTGAAAGTCAATCAATCTTGTCGTTCGGGTGCACTTAAAATATGACACCCGTGTCAAAAAAAAGGACGAAGAAGAAGATTATTGTTACTACTGTATGGCAATGACCACAGTGAATAAATAAACCCTTAACGAGAGAAGGAGAAAAGTCAGGATTGGATTGCAACATTGTTGTTGTTATTGTTGTTGAATGTATTCGAAACTAATCATGAAATGTTGATTGTGAATTTTAGCTTCTACCGCTTCGTTGTTGCACTTTTTTCTTACAAACATAAATTCGAAACATTTTTTTTTCTCTTTAAACTAGAAGAACAACGTTTATACTCATGGACAGTTATAAACACGCATAATTTTATTCCATTCTATTAACATACGTATGACATTAACTGCTACAGACTTCAAAATGCTGTTCTTCCGTGTATCGTTCGTTTTTTTTTGGGATTTCTTTTTTTCTTTTCATGTAGGAAAAAGAATCGTACTGTCTCGGATGCACTAGAGGTGCTCAAGGTCGTAGCATGACTCTCTACGTATTGATTTAATATGAAAAGAGATTATACGTATAAAGACATCTAATCCCTTGTACTGATTTTTGGTACGTAGTGCAGAAGCAAAAAAAAATTTTTTATCCTGAACATTTTTTTTTCTTGTTCGAAAATTGAAAATTGCTTTTTCAAGAGGGTCGATTGACTGATTTTATATCGATTCTTTTTTCTTGTTATTATGATTACTATGTCAGTCGACACGTACTTTCGTTCTTTTTTTTTTTCTCAAACGTACAATATCTTCTAATCTTTCGAATAATTCAACTTGAAACCATTACATGCATACATACAATCATAAGTGTATGTCGTAAAAGTGAATCACTGATTGTTCAATCGACATATATTGAATAGAAGAATAATCTTCAGCGTTTAATAGACTTCTCTTGTGTTCAATAAAAATCATCTAGGTTTTCATCAATGACAACAAACTGTGCCGTTTTTTTAACAGAATCGAAATCGTATGAGAAGAAAAAAAGGTACCTAATAAAATCTTGCGTACGTGACTAAATGTGTTCACTGAACATCATTTATTGACTTAATCATTGGCACAAATTATTGGAGTAAAAACTACGAGTAGACAATTTTCTTTGAATAAGTCTTACTAACGAGTTTTGTCATGTTTTCATTAAACCGACGTTAAAAACAACAACATAAGTTACATAGGGGGGTAAGTAAGCAAATGTTCTTTTTCAAGTTAAAAAAAAATGCCGTATTATTCATGTTTGTTTCGCAAAAAATCGCAAATGAGAAAGAAAATATTATTAAACTTTTGCTTTTGCATCAGTGCATTCGAAATGTAGGTGTCAAGTGGCTACAGTCATCTATGTTTTTTTTCTTTCAATTTCGAAAGATTTCATCTATGGGAACCGTAAACTGAAGAGCTAAGTCGCCTAACACAATCTTTTGTTTTCATAGTCGGACGAATTTTCAAGAGGCATTTTTTTTCTGTGAGCTGGATAAACAGTAGACAAGTGTGCGCAGGCGAAATAGCACACACACGCTCACGCTCTATGCAATGAAGTATACATTTGTGTACAAATCAAATCGCAGAAGAGAAACAACAGTGACAGAAAGAGGAAATTTTTTTTCGTCGTCATCGTCTTCTTCTACTACTTCAATTTTTTTCTTTTCGTCATTTTCTTATATTCAGTTTGATTCAACAAGCAGTTTCACATACACAAAATCTCTCAATTTTTTTTTCGTTTCGTTTCATTTCTCTCTGTCTCTCAAACTATCGCTTACTTTCTCTTTGGTGTTTTTTTCATTGTTCTTTTATTCTTGAACGAGACTTTTTTTTGTTTCATATATGCAAAGTAATCATTTATTTTTCTCCTTTCATTTCGGTTTTATACCAGTCAAATCAGTTCATCTGTTTTTCCTCTAATAGTCAATATTATCGATAAAAATATTTTGTTTACTTTCTCATTAGACAGATCATGACTCTGCAACATATGCGATCACTGATCAAGTCCCGCCTTCTCTTTGCAATTACGATTATATATTTATTCAATTTTGTCACAGGTAAGACCATCGTATCAAAGCGAACATACTGTTTTCAAATCATATATACATATAATTATGTTCGTTCTCACAATATCTCTTTGAATAGGAGATAATTGTAGAGTATAGAGAATAATATAAGTAAAAAAAAAAGTGGTACTCAGACAGAAATTGAACAACAACAAACTTAGAAGTTTTTCGTTAAGTAAAAAGCATACAAAAGATTAAAATGATTTAGGTTCCAATGTCAAAAATAATGTTTGGTCAAATGCTTATAATGAACAAATATACTCAGACTTAACTGGAACAATACGAGAATTGTCAGCAACGGATAATAATGACGACACCGATACACGATTTCAACCTCCGCTTGATGCAACAAAAAATAAAATTCAGCCTATCGCTGAAGGCTATCGTTTGGCTAGTACTGAATTAGTTGCACCGTCTTTATCCGTATCACTTAAACAAGAACCGAAAAAAGATCGACTTAAACGTGATGCATCATCGATCAATTCATCAACAACAGCAACAACAACAATAACAACAACAACAATAACAACAACAACATCATCAGTTAATATCGAACAGTTAACTGCAGCAGTATCAACTAATCGGTCTGATCTTGATGACGATTTAATCCTCAATGATGCCAATGCCAATGCTTGGGCTATTGGTTTATTATCGGTAACAGCCGATGGTAGTGGTGAAAGTACGTATTCTTCTTTTTTGAATTTCACTGAGACAAACAAAAAACCATTCAACCTTTTCTTTTTCAACTCAATTTTTTTTTCAAGTAGAATTTCTCTCAGTCTTTCTATATATTTAAAAAAAATAAGTTCATATTGTTTATGCAAAAGAGAACAAAAGAAACAGTTTTTAATAACATTGATCTCAGTAAAAGACTCTCGACAAATGAAAAAGAACAAAAGAGAACAAGAAAAAATTGAAAGAAGCACTTTCACTCGTTGTATTGCATATTTATAGCTACTGAAACTGAATCAACTGAAACAATCTATGTAACAACAGCTGAACAATCCACTATTGCTACACAAACAAGTGCAAATCCGTCAACAGAAACTTCGTCTGCCACTACGACAATAACATCACTTGACACAACTTTGACCGAGGAAACTTCAGTTGAAACAGGTATTTCTTTTGTTTACATAATGAAATAACTATTGATTTTTGTTCTTTTACTTGTATAGGAACTGAACAATCGACTTCAATAACTGAAGGTTTGACATGAGATGCCATTGTACATTTAATTTCTTATTTTACCTTTTTTTCTTAGCTACAACACTTGTTACTGAAACAACAACAGCATCTTTTGCAGTACAAACACGACTCTATTTATACTATGATTATTCATCAAATCCTTCGGCACCTACCCGGCCGTCAACAAGCTCGGTTTATAACGAAGTAAGATTTTAAAATTTGTCTTTGACGATATGATCAATGATTTGTTTTAGACTGCTGATATTTTATCACAAAATGTTCAACGTTTAGCCGTTCCGAACATATTGGTCAACAGTATAAGGTATATTCATGTACAAAAACAACATTACAATAAAATTTTTTCGTCTATTTTAGTTCATCGTCGCAGAATTCCGATTTTGAAGTTTTACTAGATGTAGCACTTAACACTGCACAAAAAATATCGCTTGCTAATGGATATTTTACTCATCATAATAATCTTGCTGATGGATCTCTTTTAACTGTTGGTATATCTATGACTGACAACATTGCCGCTCTTTGTAAGTACATCTGATCTTGGCAAATAGAAAATTTTAATAAAATCATTTTTTCTTTTATTTTAGTGAATTTCACTGACATCGTACCAATTTGTAAAGAATGTGAATTCAACGGTCGAGGAATCTGTAGTGTTAGTGATAATACAACATGTGATTGTTCTTCGGGTTATACAGGAACGTTATGTGAAGATATTGAGACAACAGAATATTCATCAACATCAATTACTGAAATAGGCAGTACCACAGAATCAGCAACTTCATCGATCACTGTCGTAACAGAAACTGCAACAGAAAGTGAAGCAACTTCTACTGGAACTGTTACACTATCGTCATCAACTGCTGAAACAGAAACAATAAGTGGAATTTCTACTGTTACTTCGGTGACCGAGACTGAAACTACTGCAGTAATCACAGAAGTAACATCAGCTTCAGTTACCGAAACTGAAACTTCAACCTCTACAGCAACCTCTGTAACACAAAGTGAATCTTTATCCACTGCAACTGTTACTGAAATAACGGAAGAAACTTCGACTGTACAAGTATCAACTGCTGAAACAGAAACAGTAACCACAGGCACAACAGCAACGTCTGAAACTATCACCGAGATAACAGGAGAAACTTCGACCGAA
>Ga0209952_1001401_pt1 | contig 20666 bp, 20 predicted proteins | sample ThiBiot_750_biof_2_FD_183951 | JGI IMG/M metagenome (GOLD analysis project Ga0209952, IMG submission 183951) | Wastewater bioreactor microbial communities from Cape Town, South Africa - Thiocy_cont_750_biof (SPAdes) | ecosystem: Engineered > Bioreactor > Thiocyanate-remediating >...
GACACTTCGCTGTCTGGACTGCGGGTGGCGCGCGAACTCGAGGTGCTCATCGCCAGGCGCGGGAAGCCGGCAATGATCGTCAGCGACAACGGCACCGAGTTTACCTCGAACGCCATCCTGAGCTTCGCCGACCGCATGCGGATCGATTGGCATTACATCGCCCCGGGCAAGCCGATCCAGAACGCCTTCATCGAAAGCTTCAACGGCCGGCTACGCGACGAACTGCTCAACGAAACGCTGTTCCCCTCGCTCTCGCACGTGCGGACGACGGTGGCGTTGTGGCGAGCCGACTACAATCTCAACCGACCCCACTCGCGGCTCGGCTGGCTAACACCTGCCGAATACGCCGACACCTATAACCCGCGACGGGATCTGGCGCTGCGCTCAACGACCAGCTCCACGCCAGCCCCCGTCGCTCACCCCGCCCAGATGGGTAAAACCAACCGTCAGAGTCTACGTCACGCTGGATAGAAGTTGCGGGCAACGTCAGAGGCAATGGAACGATCGACAATTGCATACGAAGACGCGCGGCAGCAGAAGAAATGATGCGCCTCCTACTATCAGCGAAAGGTTGTCACCGAACGATCAGGAGTCTTGATTGCCACAATAGTGCGAGCAAGTCTCTCAAGCCAAACTCGTCCGCGCTTTCCGTCCGTTCAATTTCCATATGCACTACCTCATCCTGCAATCCGGAAGACCAACGGCGGCTTTCATGATCTCGGTTGACAGAGCGTAAATCAGCTCCGGATCCACTTCCGGCAACCGCTTTGAGAAACGAATCAAATATGCTAATATGAAATGCTAAAGTTCTAAACAAGCATTAGATTGTAAAAGGTGCTCTCGGCTTCGAGATTAAACCAGCTACGTTCCAATGCGTTGAACATGGGACTATTTGTACGCGATTGTTGAAGTATTGTATCAACTCAACGCACTTTTTCCATGGCTCCTTGAGTGCTAGCGCGCATTCGTTGATTCCTGGTTGCTTACTGTCTCAAACGGCGCGCAACTTATAACTTAGTCGACTTTCAACCCGCTACGCGAATCTCGACTGTTAGGTCCGGTTGGCGATCGAATATATCACTTGCCAATGGCAACTACCCGAGGTCCGCGCTTGGTTCTGTCGTTCCGAAGGCTTAAAGGGGTATATGATCGGTCGTCAGATCTATTTCGCCAGCGTGGTTTGGTGCGGAGCATCGGAATATTGGCTGGCGGTACTGTGGCGGCGCAAGCTATCGCTGCGCTATCGATGCCGGTCCTGACGCGACTATATTCGCCGGGCGACTTCAACCTACTTGCCGTCTATGCGTCCGTGCTAGGCTTGATAGCTGTTGTATCGAGCCTGCGGTTCAATATTGCGATTCCGCTTCCGGAGGAGCCGGTCGAGGGCCTGAGCCTTTTGGTCCTCTCACTGATTTCGACGGCTGGGTTCGCGTGTTTAACAGCACTGCCGGTGACTTTCGCGCCGGAAGCCACGGCTAGGCTTTTGGGGCAGCCGGCGTTGCAGCCGTATTTATGGATGATTCCCATCGGAGTTGGGTTGGCCTCCAGTTATGATTCCCTGCAATACTGGGCTTCACGAAAACGCCAGTTCGCGCTTATCTCGCGGACGCGCATGGTTCGCGCGGTTGGGGGAGCCGGAACGCAACTCGCTATCGGCTTCATTCAGCCCTCGCCGTTCGGGCTGATCCTGGGTCACATGATCTATGGCGGGCTTGGAGTTATTGACTTGGCGCGCGCTCTGTGGCGGGACGACAGGGGCCTGCTCTGGACTATCAGCTGGACGCGCCTGCGTACCGCGGTGCGCGCCTACCGCAAGCAACCGTTCTTTTCGGTTCCGGAAGCGCTATTTAACACGCTTGGATTGGAACTCGCCATCATCATTATCGCGGGTTCTGCCGTCGGACCCGAGGCCGGCTTCCTGATGCTGGCGATGCGGGTGATGGGATTGCCGATGGCGCTAATCGGCAGCTCCGTCGCCCAGGTGTTTCTGGTGGAAGCTCCCATGAGAGCTCGCGCGGGTACGTTATCGCCTTTCACGCGCCGCACGATGAGGGTGCTGTTGAAAACCGGGGCGCCGCCGTTGATCCTGGCCGGTGCGTTGTCGCCATGGCTTTATCCTCTCATATTCGGGGCTGCATGGGCGCGCGCTGGCGTCATCGTCGCCTGGCTGACGCCGATGTTCATCTTGCAGTTCATTGCTTCCCCTGTTTCGATGATGCTTCTGGTGACAGGCCGCGTCGCAATGATTATGTGGCTTCAGGCGGCAGGTGCTATCCTTCGCCTCGGAGCCGTGGCGATCGCGGTGTGGGCGGCACCGTCACACTTGACAGAGGCCTTTTCGATCTCGAGCGCGGCTTTCTATCTGCTCTATCTTGCCGTGATCTACGTGCTTACGCGGGATGAAGGGCGGGCCGAGTCGACCTGAGCCGTCGCTCGCAAACGCCTCGATTCAATTGTGGACGGGCCGATTTGTAAAATGTCGAGCATGAAGGGGGGGGGGAGCCCATCCCGTGAGATTGGCCGAGCCTTTGGGAGTTGTTTGTCGTATCAACGATTGACCTTGACCTGAGACCCTGACCCTTGAGTTTTGGGCAGAGTCCATCAGTCTGGGTTTACTCGGATGACTTGTGTCGGTAACTATGCCGCCTAACTATGGGATGGGCCGGGTCATGCAGATAGATCGATATGCGTCGTGGCTGCTAAGCGCATTGGTGGCATCAATCTTGGTTTTTGCTACGCCGGCGTTCTTTCATTTCGCTGCAATGAGGATTGACGGATTCGAACTCCCCGAATTCCTTCAGACCATAGGATTCGTCGAGGCACGGCTATCGCTCGTTTTTGCCGGATTGATGATATTCGCGCTCATTGCTTTCTCAGCGCGTAACTGGCGCGCAGCGACGACGGCGCGAGGTATGGCGCTGCTTTGCTTGACGACCATCGGGGTGCTCGCGGGGCCATTCTGGTATTACCGCGCCAATATTGTTGAACATCGGGCCCCCATAATTGTCGAGCGAGCATCACCCCCCGAGATAAAGGTGATTTACACTCCAATGCCGATTTCTCCCATGCTAACGAAATTGGAAGTTCGGCAAATTCCAACATTCTCTCCTAGCATCCAAGCCGCCTATGACCGGGATAGCTTCCCAAAAGAAGCGCTCGAAAGCTTCGAAGCATTCCACTCCTATCTGCGGCGGCTTTACGAAGAAGCCTCCCCAGTCATATCATCTAATTGGGGGATCGGCCAGCGAACCGCTGAACGCGCCGCCTTTTATTCTATTGCGGTAGGGACGCTATTCGCATACGGCAACAAGCAGCGGCCCGATCTATCAGGCTGCACCACCAATAACGAAATCCATGGCGGGGTTATCGAATATACGCAGTCGCAACGCCAGTTTCTGAACTCCTCTATCGGTTGTTGCAACGACTACGCTTACTTGATGAAAATCCTGCTCGATCGCGACGGCATCAAAAATCGTATGTTGGTCGGAGCCGGCCACATCTGGAACGAATTTACTGCGGCCGGGCACATTTGCAATGTGGACGCCAATACGGGCCTTCTTATCGCTTCGTCCTGGGCCGACCTCAAAGACGCAGATCGCATCTTGGTTTGGGAGTATCCCTTGGCGGGAGCGATGCCTTCTGCGGGCGAACGCTACCGACCAGTCTTGGGGGCCTTCCCAGCTTACATGCTAGCGCAGATTTCTGCTGGTGGGTTCCCCGTAGAGGCATGGGACAAAATACCGATGGAGTTCCCTCTTGAAGATGGCGTGATCACAGTGACCGATACTGACTCAGGCGCATCGAGTAAACTTTAAACATTTGCGTCAGAGCACGCCTCAAGATTAATTTGCGCCCGTTTTGAGGGGCGGGGGGTGGGGGTCATTCATGAAGACGGCTTCCGGCGCCGGTTGGCGCGAGCTTTTGTTTGGCATCTGCAGTGGTGTGGTGATCTCTACCCCATTGTTAGGACGTTCGATTTTGGTCCCAGGACAACTATTTGCCCTCATCGCGCTTGTGGCCTCGGCCTGCCTATGGGTTGTCTGCGAGAAGAATTTCCGCCCAGAAAGACGAATTCTCTTCGCTTGTTCGCTGATTGCAATTTACTTCGCGTTGGTGGCGCAGTCTGCAGTCCCGGAGCAATGGGCGTTTTTGGCGAATCCAATGCAGTGGAGCGGCCATTCGAACGATTACATCCGGTCGAAACTCGTGGTATTTCTTGTCACATCATTGCCACCGATTGCGACAGCCCTAATGTTCAGCTTGCTTGGCAATCGGAGAGCAGCGTTCCGTGGGACCGCTGGCGGGATAATCGCCGTTTCGATCATTGGCATGATTGTGACGATCGCAGCGTCGAATGGTCTTTATAGAAGCGATTATGACACCGCTTCCGACTGGTACATGGGCAGAAACCGTGCCCAATTTTCAATCATCTCGATGGGCATTCTATATATACTTGGCGGGACCGCGTCTTGCCTTTGGCTAGGCTCTAGTCGGAACATAAGTAGAGCTATCGCGGTTTTTGTGGGCTTGTGCTTATTTGGAGTTTCTATTCTTATCCGCCGAGTGGACACAATTCTGTTTGTCATTGCGGTGACAGCCATTGGCTCAATCTACCTACGGCAGAGTTTTGTTGATCTGCCATCTTTAGTGAAGACGGTTGCCATCATCGTGGCAATACCAGCTATTTCGTGGCCTATTGTCGCGAACGAATTCAGCGTATCCTATTGGGCTCATTTCGTTACGGGCTATAGTTCCAGAGTTGAGGCAGCGTCGAACGCCGTTAGTATTTTTGAGCGCGGCGGTGGTGCGTGGAATGGGAACGCTCAAATGGCAGATGGCGCGGAAACGCGGCCTCTCTCTTTTGACTACGATAGGTCACCTTCGCGCGTTTGGGGGACGGGGCTTGGGTCGTATGCTGCAAATAGCAAAGACGGCCTCTTGTATCCCCACAACCTGATGATAGAGACTTTTCTGGAAAGCGGTCCGATAGCCGCTTTGGCGTTTTTCGCCCTGTTGGTGACACTACTTTTGCCAGTCGGCACCCACCTCTATCGAGGCTCCGCTTCCCGTTACGAGGTAATAAGTTCAGCGGCCGCGGTAACGCTTTTTCTAGCTGCGCTAAAAACGGGCGACATAACAAACGTCGGTCCCATTACTTTTTTCGCCGTAGTCGCTAGCTCCCTTTGCTACGGGTCAGTAAGCACTACGCCGGCAGCGGCGGCGGAAATGGTGGCTCGAGCGAAGTGACTTGCACCTCTGAAACGCCCCAGATTTTGAGGTAGGAATTCTGTTCTCCACCGAGGAGACAGACGATACGCAAGAGCAGGTTCACCGAAGAGAAGATCATCAGGATCTTAAAGGAGCATGGGGCCGGTGTTCCGGCGAACGATTTGTGCCGCAAACAAGGCATCAGCAACGCGACGTTTTTACAAGTCGGTGCTTGCCCTGAATACGTTACCAGTTTACATGCGAGTCGTCAGTAAGTCGAGCATGACGCCCGCGATCATCACACTCTGAAAGGTTACCATGTGTGGCGTTACGCTATGCTTTTCCACGTCCGCTGGATCCGATGAGGTAGCCGATCGGCTCGCGGAGATGGAGCGTGCGCAGACGCATCGGGGTCCTGATGACCGCGGCGTGTTGATCGAGGCGGTCGGCGCGGGCATTGTTGGGCTGGGTCAGCAGCGTCTCTCTATTCTTGATCTTTCTCCCGCCGGCCATCAGCCGATGGTCTCGCCCTGCGGTCGCTATGCGTTGAGCTACAACGGCGAAGTCTACAATTACAAGGAACTCGCGCGGGAACTGGGCGAGGATCCCATTGTCGCGATGTCCGGCGGCGACACCGCGGTCGTGCTGGCTGCGTTGGTGCGTTGGGGCGCGGATGCTTTCCGTCGTTTCAATGGCATGTGGGCACTTGCGTTCTTGGATCGAAAAGAAGGACGGCTCCTACTATCGCGGGATCGCCTGGGAGTTAAGCCCTTTTATTATTCCCTAGATGGCCGAACCTTGGTGGCTGCCTCCGAGATCAAAGGGGTCTTGGCCGGTTCCGGCGGGCAGCGTTTCGGACTGAATGTCGACGCTGTCGGCCGATATCTGATCCAGTCGTTGATCTGCGCCCAGCCGCAGACCTTCTTCAAGGGTATCGATGAGTTCCCCGTGGCATCGTGGGCAGAGATCGATCTCCATGCCTCCACCGTCGTGGTCAAAGCCAAGCCGTTCTGGCATCATCCTTACGAAGAGCCGCGATCCGATTTGCCCGGACCGAAAGCTGAGGAAATTCGTGATCTCTTTATTGATGCGGTTCGCGTGCGGTTGCGTTCCGATGTACCGGTCGGGATCATGCTGTCTGGCGGCCTGGACAGTTCGGCGATCTTGGCAGCTGCAAGGCGGGTCGCAACGGGCAATCTGCGCGCGCTTTCGGTGGTGAGCCGCGACCCTACGACCAACGAGGAACCGTTTATCGACCGGATGGTGGCGCATACCGGCTGCGACATTACTAAAGTCCAGGCCGACGACGACCCCGTGCGCCTCTGGGACGATTTATCGGATGCTAATTGGTATTTCGATCATCCGGTAAGCAGTTTTTCTAATCTTGCGCATCGTGCGATTATCCGGCGTGCCCGTGACCAGGGGCTTATCGTACTGTTGACGGGGCAGGGATCCGACGAGCAACTCGGCGGCTACAACAAATTTTTTTATTTTTTTCTTCAGGATCGCCTGAGGCGAGGGCGTCTGAAAGGCCCGCTGTCGATGCTGGCAGGGTGTATCAAGCATGGAACAATCCTGCCGGAATTTACCCTAGGCACTGCGAAGCGTTACATCCCGTTCTTACGCGGAAGATTGTCCCGGAGTTGGCGCGGCCCGGCGCTGGATGGTGTCTCACTGCTGGAAAGTGGACTGCGTTCTTCATACGAGGAACGCGAATGGGCGGATCTTCGCTATTTCTCCCTTCCCGCGATTCTTGCATCCGAGGATCGGATGTCGATGTCGTGGTCGTGCGAGATGCGTCCGCCGTTCCTTGACTATCGGCTGATCGAGGCGCTCGCCAGGGTTCCGCCGGAAGCCAAATTGGTGAAGGGCTGGACTAAGCATATTCTCCGCGAGGCGATGAGGGATTTGCTACCGCCGGAGATCGCGTGGCGCAAGGACAAGAAAGGATACACCCTCCCGGGGGCGTTCTGGATGCGGACGGATTTGCGGTCCCGAATCGAGGACGTGCTCAATCAGCCGATGATCGCGGCGGAACTCGGGCTGGTCGACGCGGTCGGAGCCCGGACGCTCTATGCCGATCTGCTGGCTGAGCGATCCGGCGTTCGCTATTCGGACATCCTGAGTATCGTTTCGCTTGAGGTCTGGTTGCGCCGCTTCGCGCCATATCTGGAGGAGGCTCGTGCTTGATATGTTCAAAATATCTGAAGTGGGTGGCATGCGCGACACTGTAACGAACGCGGAAGCATTCTGCCAGGATTTGCAGCATGTCCGCCCCTAGCCGCGTAGCTCATCTTACGTCTGCACACCCCAGGTATGACACGCGGATCTATCTAAAGCAGTGCCGAAGCCTCGCGGCAGCCGGCTATGAGACCTATCTCATCGTTGCAGATGGGGAAGGTGATGAGGTGAGGGAGGGCGTTCGGATTAGAGACGCCGGCGCAGCCGGCGGCCGTGGCGATCGGGTGTTCGGCGCAACGCGGCGCGTGTTGAGGCGGGCCCTCGAGCTGAATGCCGATGTTTATCACTTTCACGATCCGGAGCTTCTTCCTATCGGACTCGCGCTGAAGCGGCGTCGCAAGCGCGTCATCTATGATGCGCACGAGGACGTGCCGCGCGATATTTTGTCGAAGGTTTATATTTCACCCGTCGTGCGGCGTCCGATTGCCGCCATGGCCGATCGGTTTGAGCGTTTCGCCAGCCAGCGATTTGATGCGGTCGTCGCGGCGACACCGATCATTCGCGACAAGTTCCGTGGGTTCGGCGCGGTCGCGGTCGATGTCAACAATTTCGCCCTGCTGGGTGAACTGGATATAGCAGCCATGGCGAACGAGAAAGCCGCAGAGGTTTGCTACGTCGGCGGCATTGCTAGCGTCCGCGGTATCAAAGAGATTGTTGCCGCCGTGGGTTTCTGCCGTTCGGAAGTGAGGCTCAATCTGGCGGGCACTTTCGATGAAGTCGGTCTCAAGGCCGATGTCGAAAAATTGTCGGGTTGGGATCGAGTGAGCGAGCTGGGCTACCTCTCGCGTCCTCAGGTCAGGGATGTGCTGCATCGTTCGGTCGCGGGATTGGTAACGCTGCATCCGACGCAGGCCTATATGGATGCGCTCCCGATCAAGATGTTCGAATACATGTCAGCTTCCATTCCGGTGATCGCCTCGAACTTTCCGCTATGGCGTGAGATCGTCGAGACAAAAGGGTGTGGCTTGTGCGTAGATCCGCTCAATCCGGAAGCCATCGCGGCAGCAATCGACAAGTTGATGGCAAATCCTGATCTTGCGCGAGAAATGGGTGCGAGGGGCAACGAGGCGATCCGTCAACGTTACAATTGGGAAGCGGAAGAGCGAAAACTTCTGTCTTTATACGGACAGATTTTAGCCAAGTCGGCGTCATAGCCAGGATTTGGAAAGAACACAGGACGAAGACGTTGCCTTTGGATTGAGAAAGCTGAGAATAATGTGTGGAATTTTCGGGATAGTTTCGGCTAGCGCGCCGGTGAGGTCCGACCTTGAGAAGCTAGCCATGCATGCCCAGCAGCGCGGCAAGGATTCGAGCGGCTTATTGTTTCTGGAGGACGGCACCTATCAGGTCTACCGGGCCGATTATCCGATCTTACGCCTTCTGGATCAGGCTCGTCCGTTTTCGACCAGCGTCGTCATGGGGCATAGCCGGCTCATCACGAATGGCCTGGATGACAATCAGCCCGTGCTGCGCGACGGCGTCTGCGTCTTGCATAACGGCATCATCGTCAATCACGAGTCGATATGGGAGAAGGTAGGCAAGATTCGCGAATTTCAGATCGATACGGAGGTCATTGCCGCGATCGCTGGGATGCATCTGGAGGAAGGGGGGCGCGTCGAGGATATTCCAGCCAGGGTGCTCGATTTGTGCGTCGGTGTCGTCGCTTGCGCGTTGGCACTGCCGAAACTCGGAAAGCTCTGCCTTTTCTCCAACAACGGCAGTCTGTATGTCGGCACAAGAGGGGGCGCGACATATTTCTCTTCGGAGGAGTTTCCGCTGACGGACTTGAAGTGCGAGGAGATCAGGCAGGTCAAACTTGACGCCGTCATTCTCGATATTCCCGTGTCGACGAAGGATTTCGTTATTGTCAACAAGGCCGGGCATCGGACCAATCTGATTCCGCCGCTTACGCTGTCGTCGGCCGAGGAAAAGCTGTTGGTTTATCCGCGGCACCAGCTTCGCCGCTGCACACGCTGCGTGCTTCCGGAGACGATGCCTTATATTCGTTTCAATGCAGATGGCGTGTGTAATTATTGCCTTCATTACAAGCCGCGCAACAAGCCGAAGCCGCAGGAGCAACTCTTCGCTCTGGTGGAGCCGTTCCGTCGCAAGGTCGGCAATGATTGCGTGGTGCCGTTCTCGGGTGGCCGCGACAGTTGCTATGCGCTGCATCTGATCGTCAATGAGCTTGGGATGAAGCCCGTCACTTACACCTATGATTGGGGCATGGTGACCGATCTCGGGCGGCGGAACATCAGCCGCATGTCCGCCGAATTGGGCGTCGAGAATATCATCATTGCAGACGATATCGCCAGAAAGCGCGAGAATATTGCGATGAATCTCCGAGCTTGGCTGAAGTCGCCAAATCTCGGTATGGTCAGCATTCTGACCGCCGGTGACAAACACTTCTTCCGTCACGTTGAAACGGTAAAGAAGCAGACGGGAATCACGCTCAATCTCTGGGGGGTCAATCCGCTGGAGGTCACGCACTTTAAGGCGGGATTTCTCGGCGTGCCGCCCGATTTCGAGGAGGAGCGCGTCTATATCAGCAGCGGGATGAAGCAGCTTCGCTATCAATATCTGCGGCTGAAAGCGATGATGCAAAGCCCTGGCTATTTTAATAGCTCGCTGTGGGACACTCTTTTGGGTGAATATTATCGCAGTTTCGCGGAGAAGTCGGATTATTTCCATATCTTCGATTACTGGACATGGGATGAACGGATCGTAGACCAATGTCTTGCGCGATACGATTGGGAAAAAGCTCCCGACACATCCACCACATGGCGTATCGGTGACGGAACTGCGGCCTTCTATAACTATATCTATTACACGATCGCGGGATTTACAGAGCACGATACGTTCCGCAGCAATCAGATCCGTGAAGGGCAGATGACTCGTCAGGAGGCCATCGCTCTGATCGAGGATGAGAATCGTCCGCGATATCCGAACATCAAATGGTATCTTGACGCCGTGGGACTGGATCTTTCCGAGGTCATTCGTGTCGTCAACTCCGTTCCACGAATGTATGAGGCGTGAGCGATTTGTCCGCCAATATCTGGTACATTTCCAAATATGCGTCGCCTCCGATGTCAGGATCCGGAAGCGCGCGGAGTTTTCTCATTATGCGTGAGCTGGCGCGGATGGGGCACCGTGCTGTGATCCTAACCTCCGATTCAAACCATTTGATTGTGCCGCCCGATTTCGACGGCAGTCATCGAGTTGATGTCATCGACGAAGTCGAATTTTGCTGGATCAAGACGCTGCGATACGGAAAGGCGAAGTCGTTACGGCGTATTCTGAGTTGGCTGGACTTTGAGTGGCGTTTGTGGCGCCTTCGCAAGCAGCGGTTTGGCTGCCCGGACGCGGTGATCGTTTCGAGCCTGTCATTATTGACCGTCTTGAACGGGCTCTGGCTGCGCAAGAAATATGGTTGTCGAGTGGTGTTTGAGGTACGCGATATCTGGCCCCTCACGATGACGGAGGAAGGAGGTTATGCGAAGTATAATCCGTTCGTCGTTGTACTTGGGTTCATAGAGCGCTTGGGATATCGCCACGCTGATGCCGTCGTCGGGACGATGCCGAATCTGGGAGCGCATGTGACAGAGGTTCTGGGACACAAGCAAGTGGTTCACTGTATCCCGATGGGGGTTGACGATCTGACTCTAACCGTCGACGAGCCGCTCGAAGCAGACTATAAAGCTAAGTACATTCCTCAGGGCAAGTTCATCGTCTGCCACGCGGGATCAATCGGAATTACAAACGCGCTCGACACACTGCTTGCTTGCGCCCGCGTCCTCCGCGGTCGTTCCGATATCCATTTCCTGATCGTCGGCAAGGGCGACTTGAAGGCCAAGTATCAGGAGCTCTGCGCTGATCTGCCCAACATCACTTTCGCTCCCGCGGTGAAGAAAGCGATGGTTCAGTCGGTGCTGGCGCTCAGTGATCTGTTGTATTTTTCAACGCATACGTCAAAAGTCTGGGAATACGGTCAATCCTTGAATAAGGTGATCGATTATATGCTTTCGGGCAAGCCGATCGTAGCCTCCTATTCCGGCTTTCCGTCGATGATTAACGAGGCGGGCTGTGGCAGCTTCGTTCCTACTGAAGATGTAGAGGCTTTGGGCAACGAAATCCTGCGCTATGCCGAGATGCCCGGCGACACCTTGGAGACGATGGGATGCGCGGGACGATTATGGTTATTGCATAATCGCAAATATGAAATTCTGGCCAAAAGCTACCTTGAAATTTTGCTTCCTCGCTCAAGTTAACGAGCCAAGCGAGTTTGACGTTGCCCCCAACTTCTATCCAGCGTGACGTAGACTCTGACGGTTGGTTGGCCCCGGCACGATCATCCGCTCGCGAGGCAGATGTGCCGGGAATGGCTGCCGCGATGGCCGCTTGCGCGTAAACGATGCCACAGTGGTCTTCGCGGCTTTGGCCGCGGCCAGTTCGGCGGCCAGTTCATCTGCGGTCGCTGAGGCTTCCAGTTCTTCCAGCGTCAGTTCGAGCTGATCCAGCAGCCTCGCAGTCCGTTCCGAACGAGAACCATAGCGATCGCGGTTCAGCTTTTCGATCTGCAACTTCAGGTGAGCGATCAACGCCTGGTCGTCGGATTGCCGGGCGCGCGCGGCCGCAGCTTCCGCGCGCGCAACGACCAATGCCGCTTTCAGCGCTTCGATGTCGTCCGGCAGCGATTCAAAGCCGTCATCCATTCCTGGATGGAATCACAAAAGCCGCGATTTGGCGCGGCCTTTTTGCAGTCTCATGGGATTTTGGCGCAGCTTATCCGGCACTCTGCGGCCGCCAGCTATGTTGAGGGTTGCGCCAGTCGATCGCCTCCAGCAAGTAGCTCATCTGAGCTGCCGTCAGCGACACCACGCCATCCACCGTCGCCGGCCAGATGAAGCGGCCACGATCCAGCCGTTTGGCATAGAGCGACAGTCCAACCCCTTCGTGCCAAAGTGCCTTGATCAGCGTGCCGGCACGACCGCGAAACACAAAGACGTCGCCGGCAAAAGGATCTCGCCCGAGACCTTCCTGCACAAGCAGCGCCAGGCCCTGCATGCCTTTGCGCATGTCGGTATGACCGGTCGCGATCCAGATTCTCGCCCCTGCCGCGATCGGGATCATCGCCGCTCCAGAAGGTCCAACACTCGCGACAACGCGGTCGTATCAACACCGGCGTCTACGATCACACGACAGTTCGCGCCGACGACAATCTCAATACGCCCGCTCGCCGGCGTCGCTAAAGCTGTCACCCGCGCTGGAGGCGGGTCCGGCGTCACCATCGCCGGCACAAAAGCGGGCCGAGGCTGTTCATTTTCGCTCGCCTTGGCTCCAAACGATCGCCGCCAAGTCGGCAGCAGCGAGCGCGAGATGCCGTATCGTCGCGCTGTCGATGAGACGGCGCGCGGTGCTTGCAAACTCTCCAGAATAATCTTGAGCTTCTCATCATCGGTCCAGCGACGCCGCCGACCAGTCTCAACAACCTCGAGCCGTTCAATTTGAGCACTGAGCTTATTGCTGTCCATAAGGACTGTTACACAGCACTCGTCTCAACCCGACAAGGCGGCCCTCGCCGGAGGCTTACGGCGAAGCTGACTGTGCGTCGCCGAGGCGGCCGCAAGCGGGCCATGGGCACGCGGGCACCGATGCTGATCCCGATGGCGCCGAACCAGCGCTGGTCGCTTGACTTCGTCTCCGACCAGATGACGGACTGCCGGCGCTTCAGGGTGCTGACGGTGGTAGACGATTGCACGCGGGAATGCCTTGCCCTGGTTGCCGACACTTCGCTGTCTGGACTGCGGGTGGCGCGCGAACTCGAGGTGCTCATCGCCAGGCGCGGGAAGCCGGCAATGATCGTCAGCGACAACGGCACCGAGTTTACCTCGAACGCCATCCTGAGCTTCGCCGACCGCATGCGGATCGATTGGCATTACATCGCCCCGGGCAAGCCGATCCAGAACGCCTTCATCGAAAGCTTCAACGGCCGGCTACGCGACGAACTGCTCAACGAAACGCTGTTCCCCTCGCTCTCGCACGTGCGGACGACGGTGGCGTTGTGGCGAGCCGACTACAATCTCAACCGACCCCACTCGCGGCTCGGCTGGCTAACACCTGCCGAATACGCCGACACCTATAACCCGCGACGGGATCTGGCGCTGCGCTCAACGACCAGCTCCACGCCAGCCCCCGTCGCTCACCCCGCCCAGATGGGTAAAACCAACCGTCAGAGTCTACGTCACGCTGGATAGAAGTTGCGGGCAACAGAGTCCTTAGCTAAGAGCTATCAATGGCTCAGGGGGCGATGTGACAGCTAAGATTTCGGCCGCAACTAACGAACCTTTGCGGGCATGCCGACGACCGTTGCTCCATCCGGAACGTCCTTGACGACTACTGCTCCCGCCCCAACGACGGCATTGCGGCCTATCGTAACGCCGGGAAGAACGATCGCGCCAGTCCCGATGTATGAGCCGTCACCAATTGTCACTCGACCGTTGATGCAAACCCGAGGAGCAAGGGTAACAAAGTCGCCAATGACGCAATCGTGGGCCACGTATGAATAGATGTTGCAGTGAAACGCTTTTCCAATCTTGGCGTCGGCGGTGACCGTTGATAAGTGAGACAGGATAAAGCCAGCATCTATGGAAACATTGGGTCCTATATGCGCCGTCGGCGCTTTGCAATCGAATGTAGAAAGACCGTCAGATTGACACTGTAAGACCTTCTTCTTACGAAGGTCGGGAGCCGCAAAGGCGACGTTAATGCGCAAGTTAGGAATTGATTTGGCGTCATCATAAGAAATTACTTCTCTGTCATGAATTATTGTAGATATCAGACGCGGATCGTCATCTATAAAGTAGACCCGAGGTGAAGATTGTTCGGTCTCAGGCCTGCTCTTAACGAAATCAGTGATAGTTTCGCGCGCATATCCTCCGGCGCTATAAAATGCAAATTTAAGCATATTCTACACTCTGCCGCTGGTCTGAATTTAATGTTGTCAAGTAACAGATAAGGTATTGTTTATCAAGTTGCGGTCTGAGTGTCTGCCAATTTGATGAAAATCGCAGATTGCCGACCGCGCCAGCGTCGCAGATTTCGGTTCTGATGCAGATCAGATTGCGCAAAAGGTTGAAGCGCCAGCGTCGTTTTGAACGCATTCAATTGCACTAATGTCAACCACTTCGGCGCGATGCGCAACACGGAAGCCATGAGCATAAGAAGCGACTGCGGACGGAAACATCGTCGAGCGGTTCGAAGGTTCCGGTCGTCTATTGTAAAGGCGACTGGTCGCCCCGACGCGATCGCAGCATGTCTGTCACAGCGGCGGTTATGTTCCGTTTCCAATGTCCGGACACCGAGAAGAATGGCATGAAACCGTCCGCTTCGTAGCCACCTTCGGCAATCTGCTCATCCGTTGGCAAATATCCAAATGTCGGTCCGGCGCAGCCAGTGAAGAATCTTGGCTTCGATCGATCGAAGTTCGTGTGGTCTAGATAGCCGGAGCAGACTTCCGCGCTGACGCCCGTGATTTCGACGTCGCCACAATTGACTTGCGTGATCGCGAGATCGAAATCGCTGGAAGGCCCAAGTGATTCAAGTGGTAAGATGGTCTCGCAATGCCGCATTTCTCCGCCTTGAACTGCTTCTGCCTTCCGAAGTGCCTTGAGGGCGGTATCTACAATGGTCTCTTGGAATGCAGCGACTTCAGAATCGCTTGGACTTTTGAAGACTTCAAAGCCGAGATAGCTCTTTGTGATGTTTGGCCGGATGTCGCCACAGAAACCTGGAAAAAATAGAACAGGCAATGCGGGATCGCCGATCTCGTGTCGTATCGCGTCACGTACCGCGCCTGGAAAGGCAGAACTTATTTCATCGGAGTTAACAAACTCAACGGGATGACAAGGCCACGACCATATCACGGCTCCGACTTTGTCCGCGTCGCTATCCTTAAGGGCCAAAATCTGAAGATCTCGTGGAATCGTTCTTTGGCGGTTCGGGAGCAAGTCAATTCGCCGGGTGAGATGTGGAAACCTCAACCGCAGTAAGTTGCGGCGTCGCCGATATACACTTCCGATACAGGTTTCCACGCCGTAGCTGAATAGTCCAGAGATTGTTCTTGAGCCGGCTAGAGCAATTATCTGATCCGCTACCGATTGGGCGACATGCTTCAACCACCACTCGTCTGTCGATCCAAGAGCCGGCTTACTTCCATCCAGTGACGGTGCGAAATGCGTATGCGAGGCAACAAATAGGACGCGAAGATTTTCTGGAAGCTTCGACCGGATTTGGGAAATGAAATCTCTCCCTATAAACAATGCATCGGCATTCACGACGACGAACATCGAGTCGATGAGAAGAGCGTTCACCTCAAGGCGACTGCGCACGCCCGCCGACACGCGAGGCCCAGAGGCATAACCAACGAGACTTTTTGACGTTGCCGGCGTAATGTCGATCTTGGAAGCGCGAAACTGCATTCTTATCCCTTTAAAGCCTTGGTTATGAAATACGGAATGGCTTTTAGAATGAATGCTGGTAGCGCGCGCTTTTTATATCCGCGAGCATTGCAACTGGGGCAATAAGGATTTCCGCAGTCAATAAAAAGCGGATCCTTAGCAAGTGTCCGCGTTTCAAGATCAAAGGCGGGCCCCGCGCGAACGGAGACGGCCTCTGCTTCACCGAATCTGCCCCGCTGAAACCCTTCGTATCTGTCGTAAAATTTTCCGAAACTCATATTGCAGCCCGGCGCCTCAAGAAGTCGAAAATAGCGGCGGCGACCGTTCGAGTCCGGAAGCCGAACATGAAAAATGTATCGCAAATAGTGCTGCTGGCTAAGACCCAGATCAAACTGGGCCAAGTGAACGGTTGAAAAACCAGGGTTGCTTTCGACACATCCGATCAACATCATCAGGCCGTTTCGCGCGGCTATCTTTCGCATCGGCTCGAACGCGGAGTTTTCGCCCGTGTGGCCGTTGAGTATTTCTTGTGCGGCGGGGCCGAGGCCTGCAAAAGGGTGGGTGGGATGGCCGGACCGCACGACACCGGCTTGAGCGAGAACGATGTCCGACAATGCGCCGATGTAGGGGCGCAAATTTCCGTCCGATATCGGGATGTTGCGCTTCCAGATCGGAAATTGCTGTACGAAAGCCGGCACGATTAGGGTCCCCTCGGGGCCGAGAACATTAAAAATCGCGCTCAACAGAAGTGGACCCATTTTGTCTTTTGGCAAGCCTACGGGCTTCAAGGCCGCGCGCAGATAAAGCGTATCGCCAGGGACGAGTCCTAGCTTAGCCAGTTGTTCCGAAAGAGTTGAAGCATCCATCACGATATCATTTCAGAGCAGGTTACTGTCAGAAGCGGTGATCACCACATTCAATCACAAAGAAAATCTACAGCAAAGGCGTGGTGGCTTACCGGCACAATAGACCAAAAGCTCGTTCCGATCGGTCGTTGTCAGCACGTCGCTGCTTCGAGGACGCAGCTGGGCAAGCGGTTTATCCACCATCGCGACGAGAGCAGCTTGATTGTGGCTCTTAATATATCATACAGAGCAATCGCGCTGGCGTTGGAGCTCACAGAAAAACTACGCGTCACGTCGCTTGCGCAGTTCGGTCTCGCGTTTGGCAAAATCGATCTCCTGCTGCGCCAGCCGCTGCTCGAACTGCTTGCGGGTTTTGGCCAGTAACGGCGCCGCCAGCGAATCCGTTAGCCGGATCGCGGTGCGGCATTTGGGGCAGACGATCTGCGGCTCGCTCATGGCGCCACCTCGAGAGGAGCGGTGGCGACGGCGCCCATTGTCGGGTTGTCGGTCTGCGGCTCGCCCAGGTCGCCTGAACCGGTGATCTAGAGCTCGCGGGCGACCGGCAGCGGTGCGATCTTGAGATTGGCCCACCAGGCCGGCTCGTTGCTGTGACGGTGCAGATCGTTGTGATGCGCGCGGCACAGCGGCACGGTGAACTCGTCGCTAACCTTGCGCCAAGGGCTTTGGGCTGGGCGAACTTGAGATGGTGGGCGTCGCACGGGGTGCGCTGGCAAACCAGACAGGGTCGCGCGGCGACGAGGGCGAGATGGGCCTTGTTGCTGCGGCAGACCGGTTTGGGGCGGGACGTGACCCTCACCGAGACCACCGGCATCGGCCGCCGCTGCCGGCTCCTCAGCGGGCGGCCTCTTCGGGGATGTTGGACGTGCTGGGTTCTCGGGGCGCTGGCGCGCCCGTCACCGTGGAATTCGGTCGGCGCGTCCGGGCTGTCCCAGATCTCCAGGAGCCATATACAGGCATTCTCAACCGATTTGGCGTCGTCCGTCGCCAGCGTGTTTTTATCGGCCATCCGCCGGTGTGCCCACAGCGCCACTGAATCGCCGCCTTGCAGGTGGTCGATTTCGCTTAGCAGTTGGTCGCGCAACTGTGCGGATCGAGTGTCATCCAGCACTGGTGGTCTGTCCGGAACAGATTTTGCGGGCTTTCGCGATGACTGCGGCGTCGGTGCGAAGGGCGGCGGCAGGGGCGTGACCAACGTAGCGGGAGCGTCGAGATCGTCTTCGCTGGCAGTGCTAATCGAAGCAAACAGTGCATAGGGGAGGGCAGCCCGCATGCGATGAGGGGCCTCAACCTGGCCTGCCGGGTAAACCGGGCAGTTGGAGTGTCATTCGGCCTGCAATATTGACCCCGTAAGCCGGGGGATCGGCGTCCAAAATTGACCCCCTATAGATTGGCTGTTGCGCTGCCTGCTTTGTCATGAAGCAGGTGGTCGGGGATGCTGATCGTGGAGACGATTGCGCGGATACGGCGCGAACACTTCATCAAGGGCAAGACGATCAAGGAGATCGCCCGTGACCTGAAGGTGTCGCGGAACACAGTCCGGAAGGTGCTGAGGTCGGGAGAGACCTCGTTCGAGTATGAGCGTTCGATCCAGCCGCGCCCCAAAATCGGGCGTTGGGGGCCGGAACTTGATGACCTGCTGGCGGCGAACGCGGCCAAATCCGCTCGCGAGCAGTTGACCTTGATCCGGATATTCGAGGAGTTGCGCGGCCGCGGCTATGACGGTGGTTACGATGCCGTGCGGCGTTACGCCAGGCGCTGGAGCAAGGAGCGCGGCCAATCGACGGCGGCGGCCTATGTCCCACTGAGTTTTGCGCCGGGAGAAGCCTATCAGTTCGACTGGAGCCACGAGATCGTTCTCCTCAACGGCGTGACGGTGCTCGTGAAGGTCGCTCATGTCCGGCTGTGCCACAGCCGTATGCTGTTCGTGCGCGCCTATCCGCGCGAGACGCAGGAGATGGTGTTCGACGCCCACGATCGGGCGTTCGCTCTGTTCAAGGGCACCTGCAGCCGCGGCATCTACGACAACATGAAGACGGCGGTGGAGACGATCTTCGTCGGCAAGGATCGCCGCTACAATCGCCGCTTCCTACAGATGTGCAGCCACTACCTGGTCGACCCGGTCGCCTGCACGCCGGCGTCGGGCTGGGAGAAGGGTCAGGTCGAGAACCAGGTCGGGCTGGTCCGGGAACGCTTCTTCACGCCGCGGCTGCGGTTCAAAAAACTGGACGAGCTAAACGCCTGGCTGCTCGACAAATGCATTGCCTACGCCAAGGTTCATCGACATCCGGAGTTGGCTGATCAGACGATCTGGGATGTGTTCGAAGCCGAGCGCCCGAAGCTCGTTCCGTATGCTGGTCGGTTTGATGGCTTCCACGCAGTGCCGGCATCGGTCTCGAAGACCTGCCTGGTGCGCTTCGACAACAACAAATACTCGGTCGCGGCCAGCGCCGTCGGACGTCCGGTCGAGGTTCAGGCCTATGCCGACCGTATCGTCATCCGTCAGGATGGACGGATCGTTGCGGAGCATCCGCGATCGTTCGGACGCGGCGAGACGACCTACGATCCCTGGCACTACGTGCCGGTGCTCGCGCGCAAACCCGGGGCCTTGCGTAACGGCGCTCCCTTCAAGGACTGGGTGTTGCCGGCCGCGATCGAACGGATCCGGCGCAGGCTCGCCAGCACCGACGACGGCAATCGACAGATGGTTGACATCCTCAATGCGGTGCTGACGGACGGTTTGTCGGCGGTCGAAGCCGCCTGCACGGAGGCGCTTGGTCACGGCGTCCATTCCGCTGACGTCATTCTCAACATCCTGGCCCGCCAGCGTGAGCCCGCCCCGCCGGCCAACATCATGACGCCGGCGGCACTGACGCTCCGCCATGCGCCGATCGCCGATTGTGCCCGCTACGACAACCTCCGGAGGATCATCTGATGGAACGAACCCAAATCTTCGACCTCATGGGTGAGCTCAAACTTTACGGCATGAGGGCTGCCTTCGACGAGATCATGGCGACGGCCGTCAAGCGCCAGCACGAACCTCAGCACATCGTCGGCGACCTGCTCAGCGCCGAGATCAACGAGAAGCAGGCGCGGTCGATCAAGTACCAGCTCACCATCGCCAAGCTGCCGTTGGCCAAGGATCTCGACGACTTCCAGTTCGAAGGCATGCCGATCAATCAGACGCTCGTCAACGATCTCGCCGGCGGCGGCTTCATCGCCCAGCAGCGCAACGTCGTGCTCGTCGGCGGCACTGGCACAGGTAAAACACACCTGGCCATCGCAATCGCCAGAAGCTGCATCCGATCCGGCGCCCGTGGCCGCTTCTACAACGTGGTCGACCTCGTCAATCGCCTCGAGATCGAGACCCGTAACGGACGTCAGGGCCGCCTTGCCGAACATCTGACCCGGATGGACTTCATCGTGCTGGACGAACTCGGATATCTGCCCTTCGCCCAATCCGGCGGACAGCTTCTCTTCCACCTGGTTAGCCGGCTCTATGAGCGCGCTTCCGTCATCGTCACCACCAATCTCGCCTTCGGCGAATGGCCCAGCGTGTTCGGCGACGCCAAGATGACCACCGCGCTGCTCGATCGGTTGACCCATCACTGCGACATCGTCGAGACCGGCAACGACAGCTGGCGATTCAAAAGCCGCGACGACGATCACGCCGCCCGCGCTCGTCTCGTCTCCGCAATCCCGGCCAGCTCCGACGAGACGAGCGCTACCCTCAAACCACGCCGCGCGAAGGGGTCAAAATTGGACGCCGATATGGAGTGGGCCCCTGGTGCCGGACAGGATCAAAGTGCTGATTTGACCATAGGCCGGGTATATTGCTCCTCGAACTGCACGGGACTAATGTAGCCGAGCGCAGAATGCAGACGACGTTGATTGTAAA
>Ga0209952_1001409_pt1 | contig 20530 bp, 21 predicted proteins | sample ThiBiot_750_biof_2_FD_183951 | JGI IMG/M metagenome (GOLD analysis project Ga0209952, IMG submission 183951) | Wastewater bioreactor microbial communities from Cape Town, South Africa - Thiocy_cont_750_biof (SPAdes) | ecosystem: Engineered > Bioreactor > Thiocyanate-remediating >...
AAATAAAGACAATGAAACAATTTGCGTGTATAATTCTCTTAATTTCATTCATTAGTTTAACTTATTGTCAAGATCGAGAATATATTTACGATGATTCTAAACGAATAACACACGCATTTATCAATGGTGAAGTACGTTTGAATGAATCATCATCATTAACAATTGATGCTAATCATTGTCAATTAATTGTACAACTACGATATTCACGCGATGATCGACCACGATCAATTGGTCAAATCAAAATCAAACTTAATCAAACTCATGTAGCCAACAATAAACCATTTCGTGTGCAATTCAAATTAAAATATCCTGTCTCGAAAATTAGTCCACATAATACGTATATTTTATCGGCACAGATAAGAAATCAACGAAAGAAATTATTGTATATCGGCGATTTAGGCTTGCCAGTAACAGAAAAGCCCGAACAACAAGCGAAATTTTTAATTATACATCTCATTCCAACACGTATGTGACAAAAATGTTCTCAATACAATTTCGTATCTTGTTCTTCTTTAGCGTCTTGGTATCAAAATATAAAAAAACTCAGTTTACTAGCCTATAAAGTGACTCAATTAGCTGGCACTGAAGAAGTAAATGTCAATTCGATTTACAGAAATCTCGAATCATTGATTTCGTTTTTCTGTAGGCATTTACTAGTGATTATTACACAAATACAAAATCAGGTGTCTACAATTGTATTGTCTGTAATTCAACATTATTCAAGTAAATGAATGAATAAATGTTTGATCTATTCAAATGAATTGATTTCAGTTCGAAACATAAATACAGAAGTGGTACTGGTTGGCCATCGTTCTACGAAACAGCGATTGAAGGCAATGTTCAAACGAATATCGACCGAAAATATGGTCTAACACGAACGGAAGTTCATTGTGGTCGATGTAAAGCACATTTAGGCCATGTCTTCGATGATGGTCCTCCGCCAACTTATCTTCGATACTGTATCAATGGTGTTGCTTTACAATTCTATTCTGATCCTCATTAAATTTGATTTTATTAATTCAGTTTTGTTTTTCGTAATCGAACACAAAGAAAAAGAAGAAAAAAGAATACACATTCAAGAAAAAGAAATTCAAGAGAACACACGCACACACAAAAAAAGAAAAAGAAAAGAATGCAATGATCTAGATTGAATATATGATTCGTTTGTTTGTGAGATTAAATCATCATCAAAACACAGTATTCGTAAAAGAACGAAAGCGAGAAATGATCGTCATTCATCAAACTGATGTTTCTGAATTCAATTTCAAAACAAATTTATTCTGTTTTGAATCGAAATATTTCTCGATAAGACTGACTTTAGGTATTGAATAGAACGTACATATCAAAGCAATATGTTCCGCATGTTGTTGTTTCAAAACGACAGTTAAATTCGAATCGATCGATTGATTTAAACTGATATTTTCTTCGATTTTTTCATCTGGATTCGTTAGATTCGACGTGTGACATGTGATTGTCCACGATTGTTCGACAGTTTTGGTGACATTCGTTAGAATTGGAAAGAGAAGTGTGGCTAATGGTTGAGCATCTGTTTGTATGTAACGTTCGAGAAATGTTCGAGGAGAAAGATCATGCGATAAACATACAGATAAATGAGAAATAATCGATTCACGAGTGAAATAGGGTTGTTGACGTGTGAGCCGAAGATATTTTTGAAGTGATCGAGCCATCGAAGAGAAAACGGCTTGTGCAGCTTCACGAGCATCCATTGGTATATGAGTACCGTATTTTTCATTTAAACATTTTCGTACATGATTAAATGCATCTTCGCATGAACTTAGTAATTTCGTTCGTCGTTTTCGAACTCGACGTTCATAATCAAGTTCATCGTAGAATCTTAAACAAAACAAAATTCAACATGAATTTTTTTTCTTCAAAAAAAAACAAATTTACCGATCGTTAAAGCCACGCATTGATCGTGTGCCACCGCCGCCAATTGTCGATGAATTCGATTGAGAACCGACAGATTTCGTTGATAGACCGCCACGATGTTTACCTTGACTGTGCTGAGCATTTTCAAGCCAAGGATTAAACACAGGAAAGTCTTTGTAATATTGTTCTAAGAGATAGACACTTGCTTCTTGAATTGACATTGCGCCAATTGTATATTGTCGAATTTGTCCATCGGGCGAACGAACAACTTTGACGATCCATTTGGGATATAGACATTTAATTTCAAGAATAATTATCGAAAGAATAACGAGAAACAACATGAGATCCTCGTAGGATGATGTAAACGAGAGAATTCGTTGATAGGATTCAATTTTCGGTTGAATCAATTGAAAGATATAATAAAACCAATAGATCATAATGAGAAGGAAGATTAGACAAAGTAGAAATGTTTTTTGTATATGTAAACATGGTAAATAGATCGTATTTCGTCGTCGATAGAAGAAGAACATACATGTAAGAAGTAAAAAAATAAGTTTAAAAATAATAACAAATAAATTGGAATAATCATCGATATGAATATCATCTGTCGATACTAATGCATAGGGAATTGTAAGAAAAAATATTGGTGTTAGAAAAGCAATTAAACAAAGAAAATAGGAACAAAATTGTGGTATAGTTAAAGATAATTTTTGTCGTGAAGATTTCTTTGTTAGATATTGTAAATGTTCGTGATGATGATGATTATCATGAAGTTGAAGACTTGTATCATTCGTGTTGGTTAATGTATCTTCATTGGCACCATTACATGTTGTGGTTGTTGTTTCGCCCCAATTGTCATCTTGTGGAAGAATTTTGACTTCAATACGTTCGTCTTGACTGTCGCCTGATGTAAGAATAGCTGATGATGGTTGATCATCTTGCGAACGTTTTTTATGTTGATGACGACGTGATGATGAACGTGTTTCGTTTTTAATCGTATGTATCGACGAAGGATTTGCTGATGCTATTGAACCACCGTAAGTATCTGGATCCATAATCTATTTTCAAGCAAAACAAACGAGTATAAAATCAAATTGATCTTGCATTATTCAGTTTCAATGTCAATTCTGTAACTCTCTCACTTCAATTTCTGTTGTCGAATAATGTTGTTCAATAGCATTTGTATTTTGACTCAAGAGCAATTCATAGGCTGTTCTCTTGCTTGTCATTGATGCTTTCCAATGATTGTTCATTTATGTTCAAACAACTGTTTGTCTTCTTCTTTCTTCTCTCTCTCTCTTTCTCAACTGTCTAATTCAACCCCGTGAAATTAACCATTTCAACTCTTCTTTTTCTCTCTCTCTGTTCTGTTCATTGTCTCGAAAGCGTCGTTATTTTTCACGCTGTCTCGCAATTTTTTGCTTCAAGCAATTAACAATATCAAAAAAAAACGGCGACGACGACAGCGACGAAAACAATATTGTTTTCTCTTTCGCCATAATATCAATGTTTAATTAAGTAGATGAGCATTATCCCGATCAGTCAAACCGAAACCTATACTCGAGGATTAGTTAATTTCTTTCTCATCAATACGCACAGCTTTCCAATTAAACGTCGACCGAGAGAAAAACGAAAACAAATGAGAATAAAATTGATGAAGCAAAACTAAACACAGGAGACATTCAATCTATACCTATTAAAAAACGAAATTGAACCGATCTATCGTCACGAAACGGCGTGTATATCCTATTATCTGTGAACATCTACGGAGAATACAACATGAAATCCAAACATTATTGAATTCGTTCAAAGTCAGTGAACATGTCTGTTGACTACCTACGGTATATAAATGTTTGCCGTTGATAGACGACGATGGCTCCATATGAAATTTCTGTTTGAATGTGATTAAAAGAAAAGAAAAAAGTTCGATCAAATAGGCACTTGAACGAATTCTTGATGACAATGAACAAATGACATAAGTTCTGAACACAATACTCGAAAAATGAAATTTATTTTTCTGAGAGAAGTAATTAATACCGATGTGTACACAATGAACTCGAGCTTTGTTTAAATAAGACCAGAATGAGAACGAGAGCGAGAGAGAGAAAAAGAAAGACAAAGAGGATAATCTTGACAAATTCTTTCTATTGATTGAAACTAAACCATCGACTTACCTTGTCTGAATCGAAGATAGATTCGTGTTGTCAGGTGATATTAATTGGGATCACCGTGTTCAAAAAAGAGAGAAACAAACATGTACATAAATGCATACAAAGCGTTTTTTCTTATTGGCGTATTTTCATAAACAGAGAACAAACAAACACACAGACGCCGCCGACCGACCGATAGACAGTCCAGTGCGAAAATATACGATTTAGACTGAGTATGCCATCTATGATGAATACACAATAAAACCATCTGATTATTCACCTTCATATTTGTATTTCTTTTTCTGCTTGTATGAGTGAAAACAACCTATGATAATTAACTAATTATTGCTACCTGTTAAACATGTGTATATTCACACAATCAAAAATGGTCTTTTTACTTTTTTTTACCTTCGAAAAAGAAAAAAAGCCAAGTTTCATATAAACGTGTGCATTAAAGTGTAACGAAAAAGAAAAGGCCTGATAAATATTATTCAATTATTTTTTGTCTTGCGCGTTTCGCTTGTTGATAAAAGAATAGTTTTCACAAGAACAAAAAAAAACCAAAAGCCATGGGAAACGCTCTGTCATCGAGTGGCTCTGAAGATAGTATGTGAGATCGAATCAAATCAGATAGGAAAACAAACTATTTTTTGAAAATATTTAGGACCAATCATCAGTGTTCGAGGACGATACTATCGAATTTTAGATATTATTGGCCAAGGTGGCGAAGCAACTGTTTATCGATGTGAAGACCAAGGTGCTCGGCAATATGCAGTGAAAGTTTTCTATTACTCTCGGTTTGCACCTCATGAATTACGGTCACGTATCGATAAATTTCACAAGGAAGCTCGAATCTTGAAATTTTTAAGTCAACGTTCCCAACATTTTGTTCGATTATACCGTTATCAATATCGTGCTGACGAGAATATCGGCTATATGATTATGGAATTAGGCGATGGCAGTCTACGAGATGTTCTCGTTGGCGCGCCGTTGAGTGATGGTATGAGACGATTCTATTGGAGACAAATTGTGAATATTCTAAACGAGCTACAAGACGCACATGTCGGTAAGACAGATCGAATCGAATGAAAATTCGAACGATTGTTGTTCGTTTTACTTAGTTCATGCGGATATCAAACCAGACAATATGATTTTAGTGAATAATGTTGTTAAAGTGACAGATTTAGGCTTAGCATTTCGATTGGCATCATCGAGACAGGGCGTTCAGCGAACGGGCATTCGCGGTACACTTGGTAAAATCAATATCGAACTTCTGTTGCCTTTCGAAATCGTATTTCTATTCTTAGATTACATGGCGCCGGAGATTTTTGCTCATCAAACCGGTTTCAAGTCCGATGTTTGGTCGGCTGGAATCATTCTCTATGAAATGACGTACGGTCGTCCGCCGTATTTCGATATTATCGATCGTAATCAAAAAGTAGCTGCAATTTCTTCGCGAACGCCAATTTCATTTCCACCGGTGTCCAATCGACAACTGCTCGATTGCATGAACATCTGCTTACAATCCGATATGTATCGACGTGCGAATGCCCGTCAATTGAGAGTTCATCCTTACTCAAGATGATGATAGACAATTTCTTCTTTTTTCTTTAAATTTGAAATCTGTTCGCTAGATGTCGCTATTTTTGATTGATTGTTTTCGATTTCAAATTTTAGTTTTTGAAATTCTTTTTTGTTTAGATTATCGAAAATTTCCATCGAATTTAGCTGTTAGATATAAATTGTTACGAATTAAATAAGATTTGTTATCATTTCAACGAATAGAATCATTGCATCTCACACTCCAACTATTTCCTTGTTTTTCTCTCTCTCCAACGTTCTCCATTTTTCTTATTTACGTCATTTCGATAAATAACAATGTCTCAAACAAGTAATTCGTTTGGTTTTTTCAATCAATTCGGTATGAACGGTAAACCAACGACCACGCCAAACAACAAATTTAACCTTCAATCACTCCTCGATTTTTCAAATCTGTAAGTTCTCGATCGTCGATTTCCGTTTTCATTCATTCTCGTCAATTTTAGACGACCCCATGTTCAAGTTCATTTAAAAAATGTTTACACTTGTTTACTCATTTCGAGTTTATGTGCAACCATCGGCGTTTATCTTTCGATGAACGACTGGTTCAATTATCCACGTTTAGCCATGTTGGGCTCGGTCATTACGAGTATTTGGTTATTTACTCTCGAATTTAACGCTCAAACTCAACAGAAATGTTTCGGTTTAATGGCAGCAACGGCTTTTCTCACTGGTGTTTGCATCAATCCTTTGATTAATCTCGCCATTGCCATCGATCCACAAATCATTGTCACCGCATTTCTCGTTACAACATTGATTTTCGTTTGTTTTACATTGAGCAGTTTATTAACATCAAAACGAAGTTATCTCTATCTCGGCGGTTTACTTTCAACAGGCACATCGATCATGCTTTTATTAAGTTTAATGAACATCTTCGGTCGTTCGACATTGATTTTCAACGTACGTCGATTTTATTCAGAACAAACAAAAAAGAAAATGTTTTTCGTTTAGGTTAATCTTTATCTCGGTTTAGCTATTGCCTGCGGATATATTTTATACGATACGCAATTGATCATCGAACGAGCTAATAATGGCGATATGAATTATGTCAAGTAAGTGATTGATTCGGATGGAGAAGAACGAAGTTCATGTTAACTTATTTGTTAGACATGCACTTCTTTTATTTATTGATTTGGTTGATTTATTCGTTCGTATAACGATTATTTTAATTAAAAATGTAAGATGACATTTACTTTGGTAAATTAAAAAAAAACTGTCGTTTGTTTCCTTGTTTTAGTCGCAAAAACAAGAAAAAAAGAATAAAAATCGTTAAAAACAAACGAGAAATCATTACGAACTCATTCAATATCATACCTTCGCTTAGCTTGTCTCGTGTGTTTGTAGTTAATAAATGTATCGCGTCTTCTTCTTTTTTTTCTTTTTTTTTCTGCTCATTTTAAACACGAAAAACAAAACAATAAAATCAACTATTCTAACCGCTAATCGGTATTCAATTCAGAGTGTATTCTTTTTCTTTTCTTTCGAATGGAAGAGAACGAAAGTGGATTTTACGTCTAAGATTCGATGTGCGTATGTACATATAACCAATCAATTGTGAATAGTCAAACGTTTAGAAGAAGAAAAGAAATATATTTGTATGCGTTATGTATATTTATATTCGATTTCATTGATCGTAATACGAAACTTTCTTTTGGTTTTTTTTCCTCTTAGTCACCACAGTTTTCATCGACATGTATTTTGACTTCAAACAGATCGAAAAACGAAAAAAAAATCTGAAACATCATACAGTGTATTTTGTTCGTTTTAGAGACCAGTTTTCAGTTTACTGATTGACATCGATGTGCACGTCGTAAGTTAAACGTGAGGTGCGAAGAAACGAAACGATATTATTACAAAAAATAATCAACAAATATGTAAGTATGTCTCTGTGAGATTTAAATGGTTTCTGTGATTAAAATGAAATCGAGCTTGAGCTTTGAGAGATTGGAAAACTATGAAAACATGATAAGTAGATTGTAAGGGCATGTTGTCTCGTATTTTATGACTTCGGATGGATTTCATTGCCTTGTAACTAATCAGAATATCAACAAAGATGCAAAATAAAAAAACCTGATATTAGTAAACCATATGTTTTTATTGAAACATTGTCACATATGTTGTGTTTTTTTTTCTTTTTTAATTACGTATGAACTTTTCATAATTTTTACAATTAAATAAGACAATGAAGAAAAAAAAACGACTAACCGAGATAAATAACGTTCACGTTTTGTGGAAATTCTATACAGGTTTTCATCGTTTTTCTTTTCTTCGTCTCTTGTTTTTTTAATGATTGGCAAATAGTTTGAAGTTATTTTTTTAATAAAATAAAAAAAAAAGCTTTGTTTCGTCTTCTTCTTCGTTTTAAAGGTCTGAATCAACGCGTACACAAGAGTTAAAAAAAGACAAAGCTAGTTCGAAGAAAAATGACGGCGAAGAACAACAACAAGTGACCGAACCACTGCTCGAAACCAAAATTATACAACCAAAAAACAAGGTAAATCAATCAAAACAGCTGATAAGTATGTGAATCTCTCTTTGACATATGTGTCCAAGATTTCTTTACTCGAACAGAAGCATAAAAGAAGAAGAAGAAAACGCCCTTTTCTATATCAAGAGAAAGAACAAGAAAGAGAGAGAGAGAGAAAGAGAAATCAGTAAACATATCTTTTATTTCTCACTGCTACGCAGTAGATTAATTTATTATTGATCGTCGAATGCTACATTAGAAGTAAATATTTTCTTTTTTTTTTGTTTTATCGAGAAAAGAAAGTGCATTAAAATTGAAAAGTTGAACGTGTTGAATGAATTGAACATGTGTAAAGGGCATGGAGAACAATGCGATTAGACTCAGCAAATAAAAACCAATAATCTTATTCTTGTTCTCAAGGATTTTTTTCTTCTTCGTTTTTTTTTTCGAATTTCAATGATTCAGAAAAAAATACAACTTTTTGTTCTTTCGCTTCTGTTCTTTGAATAGAAGAAAAGAAACACTATGCGAAACTTTTCATTATCGAACAACATTCGATTTGTCTTTCGTCACATTTAGATGCCGTTGTTTAAGAAGAAATCAGCAGCTGAACAAGCAGCTGCAGGCGGTGGTGACACGTCCATGTTCGACATAACACTTGAAGACTTAAATAGTATTATGGAAAATCGAGGCAAAGATCTAATGGACAAGTTAAATTCATCGGAAATCAATGGTGTCAAAGGTGTTCTACAAAAATTAAAAGTCGATGGAAATAAAGGTTTAGATTCGAGTAACGAACAAGATCTTGAACAACGTCGTACTGCTTACGGCAGAAATGAGATACCGCCGAAGCCGATGAAATCTTTTTTAAGATTATGCTGGGATGCATTACACGATCTACTCCTCGTGATTTTGTTAGTCTGTGCTATTATTTCAATAGGTCTTTCATTTTACAAACCACCACAAGAAGGTGGAGAAGAAGAAAGTAAGTTCTTCAAGATTTCGTCATTTTATTCGTTGACCTCTCATTGAGATTGATTAAGTTTTGATAATCTAGTTACTAAAATAGCAACCACTTGAAGTTTTAGAGAGGAATTATTTGTTTTGATTTCTCCTTTTCTGTTGGACTCAATGATTGTACTCGTTATACACATTGAAGAGAATTTCGTTCTGTTTCTTTTCGCCTTTCGATCATAAAAAAAGACTCGATTATTCATGCAGACATTTTTCGTTGACGTCATTTGTTCATGTTTGTAGAAGAAGAAAAGAAAAATAACATCAATAATGATGTCAATGACAACAGTAAAGTGAGACACATACAAAAAAAAACCATACGAACTTCTTTACGTCAAAGATTACAATTAAATTGACAAATGATTATTGACTAAACTTTAGAAAGAAGAAAAAAAGAAACTAACAGGGATTAGAATCTCTGTCTCGAATATCGTATAACTGACCTATAAAGACATGATCAATTGAATAGAAAATGTTAATTTTATTTTTTTGTTTCAGCTAATCTTGAATGGATTGAAGGTGTTGCGATTTTAATTGCCGTACTTGTTGTCGTACTCGTAACAGCCATTAATGACTGGAGAAAAGAACGACAATTTCGAGGTTTACAAAGCAAAATTGATAAAGATCAACAAACATCAGTCGTTCGTGACAATAAAATTCAGCAAATACCTGTTACAGACCTTGTCGTAGGCGATCTTTGTTTTATTAAATATGGTAACAAAAAACAAACTGAACTAGTTTCAAGAAATAGAAAACAAAAAACATTGTTTCTTGTCGTTGTTAAGGTGACCTTTTGCCAGCTGATGGACTTGTTGTTCAAGCAAGTGATTTGAAAATTGATGAATCATCAATTACAGGTTCATTTTTATGCTATGGATGACCTTGAAATTCGAGCGTTTTGATATGTTATAGGAGAAACAGATTTAATCAAAAAGAACGAAAAAGAAGATGCTGGATTATTGTCTGGGACACATGTTATGGAAGGTAGTGGCCGAATGATTGTTGTTGCTGTCGGTTTGAATTCTCAAGTTGGACGAATTATGCGTTTACTCGATGCAACTGATGATGATTCGAAAAAAGATAAGAAAAAGAACAAAAAGAATAAAGACGATAAAAATGGCAAAGATGTCAAAGCCAAAGCGTCGACCAAAGTCTCGCCTGATAAATCTCAGTTCGACGAAAGTGAACAACAATCACAAACTGTTCGAACTGAAAGTGAAATCAAACTTCATCCACGTATTCGAAAACTACCATCGAAACAACAATCAAGTGAAGAAAATCAATCCGAACAAAAGAAACGATCGGATTCAAATGATAAACAAGAGAAAACTGATGAGCAGAAGAAACGATCGGATTCAAATGACCAACAAGAGAAAACTGATGAGCAGAAGAAACAATCGGATTCAAATGACCAACAAGAGAAAACTGATGAGCAGAAGAAACGATCGGACTCAAATGACCAGCAAGAAAATGAAGAGAAGAAAAAAAGTGATCAACAAAAGAAACCATCAGATTCTGTTGAACACGAAGAGAAGACTGATCAATCACAAAATGAAGAAAAAAGTGAAGAAGACAAGAAAAAGAAAACCGATAATCGACCAACAACAACGTCATCGATCAAGTCTGAAATCGATGATAAGAAGCAAAAGAATGATAAACAAGATAAAACACCTGACGAAAAACCAGCAGGATTAGCAGCATTGGCTGAAAATAATGACAATGATGATGATGATGACGATGAAGAAGGTGGTGAGAAAGGTGGTAAACATAAATGTAAGTCAAAGAATCGAATATTGTTTATTAGCACATGAAAAAAAAACCGCAAATTCCTTTCCTTTTGACAGCTGTTCTTCAAGCGAAATTGACTCGATTGGCACTTTATATTGGTTATATTGGCATGGGTGCAGCTGGATTAACATTTATCTGTTTAGTAATTCGTTTCTGTATCTCAGAATATGTTATTAAAGGCCAAAAAGGCAAAGCATCTGACGTTAGTTATTTCATTTCATTTCTGATTCAATCAATTACTGTTGTCGTTGTCTCAGTACCTGAAGGTAAATTATTATCATTGCATCAAGATTTCGTCTATTTCTCAACAATAGGTCTTCCATTGGCTGTTACACTTGCGCTCGCCTATGCTGTTCGAGTTCGTTTTTCGAAAGAAAATCAAATCCTTTTGTTATTCGATTGATCTTTTTCTAGAAAATGATGGCGGATAACAATTTAGTTCGTCATTTAGATGCATGTGAAACGATGGGTAATGCATCAACAATCTGCTCGGATAAAACAGGCACTTTGACAACAAATCGAATGACTGTTGTTCAATGTTATGTCAACGGTAGGCGTTAAACCATGTCAAGATCTTGAGTTAATATTTATTGTTTTTTTACTCAGGTAAACAGTATGATAAATTACCTAAGGGTGAAGAAATCAACAAAGATTTATTACCACTTCTATTCGAAGCTATGACTGTTAACTCGAATTATACTTCGAAAATTGAAGTACGAACAAAAAAATTTCGTTAAAAAAATGAATTATTTATTTTATTTCTTTGATTAATTAGGATGCGAAAGATGAAGGAGGTTTACCAAAACAAATTGGTAATAAAACTGAATGTGCTCTGTTAGATTTAATTAAAAAATGGGGCGGATCATACGATGAAATCCGAGAGAAAAATCCTGAAGATAAATTAGCTAAAGTTTACACATTCAATTCAGCACGAAAAATGATGAGTACAGTTCTTCAACGTGACGATGGCTATCGTCTTTATACGAAAGGTGCTTCGGAAATGGTGTTAACTAAGTAAAATTCGAAATGATTTTTTGATTGATATGAATGTTGTTGAATTTAGATGTAAATCAATTATTGGCCAAGATAATCAACCGAAAGATTTAAGTGAAGATGAGAAAAAAAAGATCACGCATGATATCATCGAAAAAATGGCTAATGATGGTTTGAGAACGATTTGTATTTCTTATCGAGATCTAGGCAAAGATCAAAAGAATTGGGACGATGAAGATAGTATCATCAAAGATTTGATTTGTATTGGAATTGTTGGAATTGAAGATCCTGTTCGTGATGAAGTGAAATAATTGATTTAGAAAAAAAAATAAAAATAAAAATCATCAATACGATTTTGTTTAGGTACCCGAAGCTATTGAAAAATGTCAGAAGGCTGGCGTTGTTGTTCGAATGGTAACTGGAGATAATATCATGACAGCACGATCGATTGCAACCAAATGTGGAATCATCAAACCGGATGATGATTTTCTCGTTTTAGAAGGCAAAGAATTTAACAAACGTATTCGTGATTCATCGGGCAATATTTCACAACGAAAACTCGATGAAGTCTGGCCTAAACTACGTGTCTTGGCTCGTTCATCTCCAACGGATAAATTCAATTTAGTCAATGGTATTGTCAATAGTTGTGTCACAAAGAATCGTGAAGTCGTTGCTGTCACCGGCGACGGTACCAACGATGGTCCAGCATTGAAACGTGCTGATGTCGGCTTTGCCATGGGTATTCAAGGCACGGACGTGGCCAAAAATGCGTCAGATATCATTTTAACTGATGATAATTTCTCATCGATTGTTAAAGCCATGATGTGGGGACGAAATGTCTATGATTGTATTGCAAAATTTCTTCAATTTCAATTAACAGCGAATCTATCAGCTGGCGTGATTTCTGTCGTATCAGCTGCAGCTATTAGCAGTGTTCCATTACGAGCTGTTCAAATGCTTTGGGTTAATCTTGTTATGGATACATTAGCTTCTCTTGCACTTGCCACTGAACCGCCCACTGAAGATTTACTTAATCGTAAACCTTACGGTCGAACGAAATCGATTATTTCGCCGTTAATGTTGAGAAATATTTTCGGTCAATCATTGTATCAACTAGCAATTATGTTTCTCATTCTCTACGCAGGACAATATTTTCTCGAAGTTGACTCGACTGTTTCAAAAATTCAATTAGATCCACATGCAGCCAAAGAATTAAGTGCACAGTTTACAATGGTGTTCAATGCGTTCGTTTGTTCAATGAGATTAATTCAAGAAAATTACACGGCGAACGAAATGTTTTCAAAGGCATTTTGAGAAATCCATTTTTTTATTGCATTTGGTTGGGATGTTTTGCCGCACAAGTAGATATGCAAGAAAATAAAATGAATTATTTTGCATTTTTTCGATTTCTTAAGATCTTAATTGTTACATTCGGTAGTCGAGTATTCACTTGTGAACGTTTGAGTATTAAACAATGGGCATGGAGTTTACTGTTTGGTGTATTTTCACTCGTTTGGCAACAGGTTAGCATTGTTTTCGAAAGTGTATTTCGATTTTCTATCCGTCATTTCTAGATTCTTCTATTTATCCCAATAGAACCATTTAGTCGATGTTTTTCAGCGATATATCGTGTTTGTTGTCCATGTATTTATAAAAAACAAAAGAAGAAGAAAGAAAAACCTTCGGATAAAAACAAAGATGCTAGTGATGACAATAATGAGAATACTGAAGATGCAAATAGTACGAATGCATTCCAAAAATATCCGACTATCGGTCATTTAACGCGTGCAACTGTTGTGACGGGACCACCGCCCATGTTCGCACGTTTTATGCTTCGTAAAAGTGTCGAAGTAAATTAATCTTTCGACTTATGATTTCATTTCTCATTGTTGTGATTTTAGTTTCGAGTTATTAATACGTTTCGTTCTCGATTGGAAACGATCAAAGACAACAAATATGGCGAAAATTTAGGTCATAAACGGCAAAGTCGAGATAAATCTAATGAATAGAAAATACTATATACAAGCAAAACAAAACAAAAAGAAGAAATTCATTGACTTCTTCCATTTTCTAAATGTATATATACGTATTTGTAACAGTCAAATCCATTCATATCTTATTAAATGACTTTTTAAATCAGCAAACATGTTCATTTTGTTTGTAATCATACCGATTTCGAATTCTTAATAAACTTCTTTTTTTTTTAAACTAACAAAATCTATTGTTTTTTTTTGTAGGGGCATGATTGACTTTGAAAATAGAAGCATTTCTTTCATCAAGTCTGTATATTATCCGTTTTTTTTGTTGTATCTCAATTCATGCGTCAAATACATAAACGTGGAGATGGAACGGGAATAGTTTGGCCTCCGTCTTTTCTTTCTTCTAGTCGAGAACAACACATCAAGATGGACAAATTTTCCTATTGTGTGTACGAGTAGCAAAGAAGGAAAGACAATATTATCCAAGGCTATCGAACGCGAAAAAGAGCAAGAAACAGCAGTCAATGATATATCCACCAAGGATATTTTGTTTCTCTTTTGTTGTGCCTTTGCATTTAGCTTTGATATTTACAAAAATGAAGAAAAAAAAATGAAAACCCTCAAGAAATCATAATGATACAAAACAAAAGAATCAATAAAATTTTATTATTTAAAAAAAGAAGAAGAAGAAGAAGAAGAAAGAGCAAACATCTACTGAAAATTGTTGTTTATCCTCTTTTTTTTTCTTTCTTTTTCTCTTCTTATTGATGATCTCTCGTATATCGTTGAATATGATTACCACCAACGCTTGTCCTATTACCGCAAAAGGAGAAAATATCTAGCACGAGAACGAAACCGGCCATGATTGGATAACATATCGACAGAAATAACCTCGTTTTTCTTTTTTTTTTCTCTCTTCTTACTTCCTTTTGCATCTTGTTTGATACCAACATCATCCGACTAGCTAAACAGATTGATATCTTCGGCATTTCTTCTCGTTTCTTCTTTTTTTTCTCTCTCTTTCTTTCTTGCTGCTACTATAACTTACTATTACGATCGTTGTTGTTTCTATCGTCGTTCTTTTTGCATCTTAACATCTTACAGACACATCACAGACCAACCCAACCTAAACAGTAGTAGCTATGGCCGATTTGCCCAGTGACAAAGTTGACGAAGCTAAACAAGTTTTCGAAGTATTCGATAAAAAATACGAGGTAAGAAAAAAAAAGCTGATTTTCAAATTCTAGTGGATTTGATTTGTGTAGGGTAAAGTCGATGCATTTTATATTGGAGATATGCTCCGATCGCTTGGTCTCTATCCAACACAAGCTGAATGCGAAAAACGTGGTCAAACAAAAAAAACAGGAGAAAAAACCATTAAAGTCGAAGAATTTTTGCCAATCTATTCAGAATTTTACAAAATGCCAGCGAAAAACTTCGGTACATACGAAGATTTCATGGAAGGCTTGAAATTATTCGATAAAGAAAGCAATGGTTTAATGTCATTAGCTGAACTTACACAAGTACTTGTTGCTATGGCTGAAAAACTCGAACCACGTGTTGTCGAAGAAATTCTTCGTTCAACAAACACAAAAGATGATGCCGAAGGCATGTTCAATTATGAAGTTTTCGTTCGTGCTCTTCTTCAAGGTCCCTTTCCAAATGAATCGACTTAAATTTACTTACATTTCAAACAACACACGAACATTCATCGATTCTTGTCACTTTGTCGTTGGTTTTCCTACCTTTTTTTCTTCTTCTTTCTCTTCTTCAAAAAACGAATAAACCTTCTTCGCCTTTTCTTTTGCTTTCACACACACATATACCGACGTTTATCGTCAAAATGACAATCCACAGCAAGAAGAAGATTCGAAATGATTATCATTGTATCACTTCCTCTTTCACTTAATTCTTATTTGATTTTCTCTGTGTGCATTTATATATGTGTGTGTGTTGTGTTGTGTATGCGTGTATTTTTCAACCAGTTTATATTTTTTTCTCAAAAGCTACTACTAACTTATTGAGATTAAGGATATTATTATCTGCAGTGTTAGCAAGACAATTTCTTATCCTTCCTTTGACACATGTTTCTCTTTCTTTTTTAATAAAAAAATTCTTTTCTTTGTCACCAAATTGCCGTTAGTGTACAAATTGGAAATTGCCAAGGATGTGTTGCTTTTTTTTTTCGTGGAATGATACGATGCAACGAAAAACATATGCATGATGAGAAAAAAAAACGAACGGAAGAAAAACGACAATTCGAATGCACGTAGGGTTTCAAAGGTGAAGTGTGTGTGTAGTGTATGAAAAGCAAATACACTGCCAACTCATCAAAGGTGTATTCTTTACGAATACACGACGAAAAAACGAAAGAACGAAAGTGTGAAATAGAAATATGGTGAATAAAACAACGACAACGAATGTCATTGACAATCAAATCACCATCGGTGATATTTTACTCTATTCGGAATCGAAAATCGTTACAATTCCGATAACGATTGAATCGAATTCATCGGGAATAACGAAAAATCAACAGCCACCTATTCATCGTCTATCCTCGAATGCAAATACGAATGCACAGGCATTAGTGCCATGTGACTTGAAAAATACATCACCAACAAATCGAACTAATGAACGAATTAAATCATCGGCATTGTCGTCGAAGAAATTACTTCGTATGCCCAAAGCTGGTTTAGCTTTAGCCAAAGAATTCAAATCCAAAGTCGTCACATCTCGTATGCATACGACTAACGACGATAAACATGCAGATGATGATGAACAAACGAAACTTTAAAATCAAATTTTTAATTTTAGTTTTTATTTCTTCAGATACGAATAAATTTGATTCTTTTCGTTTTTGGAATATTTAAAATAAAAAAACAACGACAGACACCTCGTCTCGTTTCGATAGATTATCCATCCAGGGATTTATTCGAACAGCTAGTTAGTTCGTTGCATCAGACATGTCTTTTGTTTTTTCGTCACAACGACGACTACATTCGAAATACACGGCCGATAAAGAAAAGAAAAATCCAAATAAGTCATTTTTTCTTCTTTGTTCTTCCTTTACTTCTCGATTCTTCTCGATTCTTCTCTACGTTTGATTCACGTTCTATATATATAAGCGCGCTATTTACCCAATATATTTCATTTGCATTTTCTTTCTCGTCGACAATCTACACTTAGATATCTTCGAACTTTTCATAAACAACTATGTCGAACAATATGGAACAAGAATCAGGCGATGTCGAAACATTCGCTTTTCAAGCTGAAATTGCTCAATTAATGTCATTGATTATTAACACATTTTATTCGAACAAAGAAATTTTCTTACGTGAACTTATTTCAAATGCATCTGATGCTTTGGATAAAATCCGTTATGAATCACTTACTGATCCAACCAAACTCGATTCCGGCAAAGATTTATACATTAAAATCGTACCTGACAAAGCCAGCAACACATTAACAATCATTGATACCGGTATTGGTATGACCAAAGCCGATCTTGTTAACAATTTAGGTACAATTGCTCGATCAGGCACACGAGCTTTCATGGAAGCACTTCAAGCTGGTGCTGATATTTCCATGATTGGTCAATTCGGTGTCGGTTTCTATTCGTGTTACTTAGTTGCCGATCGTGTTACAGTTACATCGAAAAATAATGACGATGAACAATATGTTTGGGAATCGAGTGCCGGCGGTTCATTCACCATTCGACGTGATACAACTGGTGAACCACTTGGTCGTGGTACCAAGATTGTTATGTTCTTGAAAGAAGATCAAACTGAATATCTCGAAGAAAAACGTATCAAAGAAGTCATCAAGAAACATTCACAATTTATTGGTTATCCAATTAAATTACTCGTCGAAAAAGAACGTGAAAAGGAAATTTCCGATGATGAAGCCGAAGATGAAAAACCCAAAACCGAAGAAGATGAAAGCAAAAAAGATGAAGCTAAAGTCGAAGAAGTCGAAGATGACGATGATGATGACAAGAAAAAAGATACAGACAAAAAGAAAAAGAAGAAAATCAAAGAAAAATACACCGATGAAGAAGAACTCAACAAACAAAAACCAATCTGGACACGTAATCCAGAAGATATTTCAACTGAAGAATATGCCGAATTCTACAAACAATTAACCAACGATTGGGAAGATCATTTAGCTGTTAAACACTTCAGTGTCGAAGGTCAATTGGAATTCCGTGCACTTCTCTTCATTCCAAAACGTGCGCCATTCGACTTATTCGAAAATCGTAAAACAAAAAATTCAATCAAATTGTACGTTCGTCGTGTCTTTATCATGGAAAATTGCGAAGAATTAATGCCCGAATATTTGAATTTCATCAAAGGTGTTGTTGATTCCGAAGATTTACCATTGAACATCTCACGTGAAATGTTACAACAAAACAAGATTCTCAAAGTTATTCGAAAGAATTTAGTTAAGAAATGCATTGAATTAATCGAAGAAATCGGTGAAGACAAAGAATCATTCAAGAAATTCTACGAACAATTCTCACGTAATCTTAAACTTGGCATTCACGAAGATTCAACAAACCGTGCTAAACTTGCCTCGTTCTTACGTTATCATTCGTCGACATCGGGTGATGAATTAACATCATTTAAAGATTATGTTTCACGTATGAAAGAAAACCAAAAAGATATCTATTACATCACTGGTGAATCCCGACAAATCGTCGATCAATCAGCTTTTGTTGAACGTGTCCGTAACCGTGGCTTCGAAATCATTTACATGACTGAACCAATCGATGAATATTGTGTTCAACAATTGAAAGAATTCGAAGGCAAAAAACTCGTTTCAGTTACAAAAGAAGGTTTGGAATTGCCAGAAGATGAAGAAGAAAAGAAAAAACGTGAAGAAGATAAAGAAAAATACGAAACATTATGCAAAGTCATGAAAGATATCTTGGACAAAAAAATCGAAAAAGTTGTTGTCAGCAACCGACTTGTTTCATCGCCATGCTGTATCGTTACATCGCAATACGGTTGGTCAGCAACCATGGAACGTATTATGAAAGCTCAAGCTCTACGTGATACATCGACCATGGGTTATATGGCTGCTAAGAAACACCTTGAAATCAATCCTGATCATTCAATTATCAAAACACTTAAAGCTAAAGTTGATCAAGATAAAAACGACAAATCAGTTAAAGATTTAGTTACGTTATTATACGAAACATCACTCTTAGCTAGTGGTTTCGCACTTGAATTACCACAACAACATGCTGATCGTATCTTCCGTATGGTTAAACTCGGTTTAGGTATCGATGAAGATGATGCCGAAGAAAATCAATCAGCTGGTGATTCGACAAATCTACCACCACTCGAAAATGCAGGCGACAATTCAGCTGCCGTTTCAGCTGAAGCTTCACGAATGGAAGAAGTCGATTAAATGACAAAATTAGTTTTTATTATTATTATTTTTTTGTTCATTTTTTTTGAGTAAAAACACACAGATGAGTCAGAAAATAAAAACAAATCAAAAAGAATATCATGTGTTTTTTCCTTCTTCTGATGAATCTGAATCGGTCGATTCTTGATCCTCGATTAGTTCTGCTGCATTCCGAGAGCTTCTTTCTTCACGTTTCAAATAATGTAGAACACCCATCGTAACAAAAAATAATAAGAAAATTATACTAAAAGAAACAATCAGCGCTAATGCAGTCGAATCTAATCGATATGGATAACAGTAGAGAACATCCAAATAGGGAGGTAATGTTTGTTGAGTTTCATTATTCACTAATGTAAATGTTAAATTTGTATGATTAATTTTGAGAAAATATGCATAGGGAATAGTTTGATCGAATAATTGACTCCATCGAGCGTCATCCCAATCGCATAAACTTCGATCATTTTTGTATTCATTCGTGTTCAAATGAATAACATCTTGAATATCGAACGTACTATTCGTTGACGATCGTTTCCAAACACCAATCAGTATATCATTCGATGAATAGATCATTGTTGTTTGATTATTAATTGTGAAATCCGAATAAGGTGAAACAAGATTCAAAGAAATTCGATTTATAAATGATGAATTGATTAATTGATTAAAATCGAGAATAAGGTCAATGATGGACGTACTCAATAGATCATCAACAAGAATCAATAGATTCAATTCAGATTGATTTTTCATATCGAAATTCGATAGAATTGGATTTTTAGTTAATTGTAATTGTGCACATTGACTATCGGAAATATTCAATGGAAATTGATAACATCGAATTGTCAATGTTTGTTGAACTAGATGAAAAACAAAAAAAAACATAGGTAGTTTAGAATTTGAAATCAATAAAAAGAACCTTTTTGATCTTACTATCGAATAAAGCATTTAATCGAATGAAATTTATTGAAAAATAAATAATCAATATGAGAAAACACTTCATTATGAAATATTTTGACTTTTGCTATTGAAATATGAAAACAAGTATTACGATGAATCATCGTTCCACATGAACGATTATTTTTCATATTAAAACGAAAAAAAACTAATGGCTGCGACGATGATATATGGATATAAAAAAAACAGAAAGAAAAAGAAAAGTAACACATTCTTTTTCTCCTTGAATAATCGGACATATTTCATGTAATGCTTATTTGATCCTCATAGAGAATATTAATTTTCAATAA
>Ga0209952_1001411_pt1 | contig 20506 bp, 26 predicted proteins | sample ThiBiot_750_biof_2_FD_183951 | JGI IMG/M metagenome (GOLD analysis project Ga0209952, IMG submission 183951) | Wastewater bioreactor microbial communities from Cape Town, South Africa - Thiocy_cont_750_biof (SPAdes) | ecosystem: Engineered > Bioreactor > Thiocyanate-remediating >...
TCGACAACTCGCCGTGGCAAGCCCGTCTTCGGGCGTGTGTGCGGGTCGATCGGGGTATAGCGCAGCCTGGTAGCGCGGCAGTTTTGGGTACTGCAGGTCGTTGGTTCGAATCCAGCTGCCCCGACCACGTAACTTGCTGAATAGTCATAGCTTTTTCCGATCATGCGTTTCGCAGAAGCCGGCGCAACCTGTCGAGGGAAGCACCGGGGAAACACGAGGCGCGAAATCGCGCCCCGTGAGCGACGAATCTACGCCGGCTGAGTGTTCGCCGCCAGCATCTGCATCGCCTTCTCAAGCGGTACCCGGGCGTCGATAAGCACCATGTTGCCCGCGAGCGGTTTGAACATGCCGACAGCCTTCCGGCCAAGGGGCGCCAGCATTCGCGCCGCCGCGCCGGACGTGACATGCGCTTGCACCACGGCGAAGTCATCCTCGACCAATAGCGAAACCGACGTACCGCGCCGGCGCAGATGCTTAAGGATACCTTCATCGTAGCGGGACAGGGCAGACGGGGATTGGGCGGGGAGGGTGTTGGAACGTGCCATAACGTTTTGCCTTTCGAGCAAGAATGCCAATCCAGGGGCGAAATGACCGACGTTAGACGGCCCCGCACGCCTTTGGGCTTGCGCCTTGGACATACGCGCGCGGCCCCTGGACTTTGATATGTGATCGCCGACTGACCGGTAACGACATTCGGCTAACGTTTGGGCTTTCGACCCGCGCCTAGGATGCGCCGAAAAATAGAGAATGCAATAGCGGTTTGGCGTCGCCGAGCGTGTCGCAGCAGGAGTCGACACGGAGCGCATTGAAGCGTCGATGTTATCGCCGCGAAAATAAATATTGCGGTCGACAAACAGCGTTAAAGCCAACAGGTACAGGTGTTTTCGCGTGTAGTTCGTGCTCGCTCAAACGCTTAGCGCCGCGTATGATGGGACGAAACGGAGGTGCGCAATGTTTGAAATCGCCGGCGGGATATTGCTCGCGCTGTTGGTGATTCTTTGTCTTCCGCTTTTGTTGCGGGGTATCGCGGGGTTGATAGCGATATGCGGCGTCTTGTTGATTGCCGCCTTCGTCTTCGGAACGGAGATCGGCCGCACGTTGCTGCCAGTAGTTGTTGCGGTCGCCGCGTTAAGCGCCGGCGTGATTGGTGTCTCGAAGGTGCTCGATCGCCGCGACGCTAAGCGGCGTGCCAGGTCGGGCTGGCACTGGATCGGCCGCTGACATCCGACCCCAGGGCCCGGAGGGCTGACCCCCGCCCCTCGGGGGGTGCCGGCGCCGTGATGCGCAAACCTCGCAGCCCGGAATTACTAATTTGCGAAAATTGAGAATCCTCGGGGGCCTGTCGCGACGGAATCGCTGGCAAAGAGTTGGGGATCACGATCTCTCAGTCGTTTGCCGCAGCGAACGGAAGTGTCAGCCGTCAGCCGTGGCAGCCTACGGGTGCTTTTTACTCTGTCAATGAACGTTCTAATTTCACTCGAGTTCGGGCCATCTCGATAGCATTGAGAATGTGAATCATCTGATCGTTTTGATATGCGGCGGCGAGATACACTCTTATCTGGTCCGCGTGGGCGGCAACAAATTCAAACACCGGCCAGGCAGACGTTGCTACCAGGGCCGCGGCCGCGATAACTGTAGTCTTCCCCGTCTGATTGGCGACGCCCCGCTTAAATTCTGTTTGGAGTTGGTTCGCTTCATCGGTTTTTGGATCAGTGATTTCATCGACGGTCTTGCGAGCTATACGAAATAATTGAGCGATGAAATTCCGCGATGTTCTTTCCGCAAGATCTTGCGCCTGCTTCGTGTTTAAGTCGCTTCTTGAAGAATCCGCAATCTTTAGACTAGTGGTTAGCGCCTTCCCGGCGCGATCGGTCGTAATAGCGCGGTCTGCGGCTGCGATTTCTAGAATAGGACGAGCAGCCTGAAGATTTTCTATCGTAGCCGCCTGTTCTTTCGGCCCCAGGCGCCCAGCGTCTAGCTCTATTAGTTCTTCGTCCCCTAACGTAAATACATTCCAGGTTTCGACTGGCTTTCTTAGAGCCTCCGCGACCCCGAGAGGAAGTTTACTGTAATGGGGCTCTTGTAAGGTGCTGACTGCATCGTGGCTGGCCAAACAAGTTCGAAGTGCGTTTCCACATAGCCAAAGTATCTTCTTGAATTCGACCTGTTCCCAATCACGCGGTTGATCCAGAAAATCATCGATAATCGCGTCGATCTGTTGGCGCTCTTGGCTCGGGATGTCTTCCTTGATCTTCAGCAACTGCGACCGAAGGCGCGAATATAACTGCGCTTGCTCCGGGTCCAAAGCACTTGCCGATTTGTCCGGCTTAAGATCAAGCGCGCCACCGGACGATAGCCGAAAGGCGATCGCTCGTCGTTCGTCCTGCTCGGGAATCACGGATGCTGGAGGCAGGGAGATTGACGCGTAGAGTGTTTCCTTCCAAGCGGGAGGTTCTCGGTCGAATTCAGCGTCAGTTCCTACTCCGGCCATTGGACCGAATCGCTGCCGAACTGGATTACGGGCCCGCTCCGCTGCCTCGGATTCCACCATGCGGATCGCTTCCTCCAGCGATAGCCGTTCACGGGTGATCTCGGATTCGATCAAGGGCGGCTGCGCGCTGCGCAGTTGCTTGGTCAAGGCGTCTCGAGCACGCTCGTACAAAGCGCGTCGGCTTTCTCCGGGCGCGTTCGCATCGAGGCCAGAAATGGCGCGGGCGATCAGCGGGTAGTAATCAGCCATATCAATTCCGGAGTTTATCGCTGTTCGCTGTAGCGCCGGGTGTCTGATTTTGGGCGATCCGACATTAGGGCGCATAAGTTGGATGGTGCAACCATCTCCTTACAACTCGCTCAAATCGTCCGGCACCTCGCCAAACGCCTTCAAAACCACGGCATCAGAAAAATCCCCCATCGCGGGATCGCCGGTGCGACTGAACGCAACGGCGCCGACATTGCCGCCCGCGCGGGATAGGACTTCTGCTCGGCGGATGGCGGCAGAGGCACTTTGACACTCAACCGCTTCACCTGGTGCAACTCCATCGTCTCCGGCGGTGAAGGGGAGGGCTACATAGTAAGTAACATCGGGCATGAATGAGTCACCTTATGCTCGCGGCGACCCACACCGCGTAGAACAGCACAATTGCCAGAACGAAAAGCCAAAGCTGCACTGGACGCGGCGCGCTATCTTGCTCGTTCGCACGATCGCGATTGTCTTGTCCACGCCAGCCCATTGCTCACACATAGGTTGCTAGTTCGCGCTCAACTGCGATCCGGACTGTAACTCAATCTCCGGCTTGTTCTTGTAGAGCTTGATTGTCCCACTGACGTTTATAGTCTTGCCCTGATACGATTGGACATTGGGGAATGCACCAGCATCACGCGCGCGGATGAAACCTGTGAACGTGTGGTTGGGGTAGTGACCGCCCATGTTGAGAAACACGTTGCCGCGGTCGGACGTATGAACTTCATCAACGACACCACGCACAGTCACTGATTTGCCGACATGCGATGCTGCATCTTGCGGCGATATCGTTTGCGCCAGTGCCGGCGTGGATAAAAGGCAAAGTCCGAGAAATAAACTTCTGATTTTCATGTCGTGATCCTCAGCGTTTCCCGATGCCAGTCTAACGGGAAGTGTCAGAGCGATTCAATCGTACCAATCCATACGCCGACGCGGCACGACCTCGACAGGCGTGGCGCGGACGTATCCCGTTGAGACTTTCGCCTCTAGCTCGTGCTGCAAATATCCGTTGGCCAGTATCAACGCTCGAATGGCGCTACGGAGATCGCCCCCGCAAGCCGCAATCGCCTGATCCGTCGCGGCTTCAAGCTCGGCTTCATCCTCAACATTCTGTTCGGGCAGGGCGGACATCGGCGCGGTTCCTCGTTGACCGGGACCGGCCAATGTTCTTATTTTGTTCTTATGGAGTCAATCCCACCCAAACGCCGTTTTCCACCGCCGTGGACAGTCCGCCGAACTGACGCGGACACGTTCGTTGTGACGGACGGGAACGGCGTTCCGCTTGTCTATGTGCCGTGCCGCGACGACTTGCGGGGCATTTGCTACGCGCACAGCCGCCTAACGTCCGATGAGGCGCGGCGCATTGCGAACGGCGTTGCGCGTCTGCCCGAGTTCATGATGCCGAGAAAGGGATTCTACCCGCGCGGCGGTGGGGACTTTCGCTGGCGCGCTTCACGGCCTTACCATGTCGCGCTCAACGACCTTTTTATTCGCGAGCATTGGGGATTCATCGAAGCCGTTTGTCGCATGAACAGCATCCCGTTCGATCCGACCGGGCAGCGCATTGACCGTGACGGGCATTGGTACGTGTATGAGTTCACTGAACAGCTTGCAGCGATTCAATTTTGGGACAGGTTTGACGGTCGATGGATGCGTGGCGAAGAGTTCATGTATCCTGACCGACCGCTAGACCTTCCGAAGCTTCGCGAACCCGCAGGCATTCCCAGGTTCAACAAAGCACGGCGGGAGAGGTGAAGAACGATGCGCCTATGGCTTGCAGTCGCTGCCGTGATTCTGCCTGCACTGATAACCCCATTGCACGCTCAACCCCTGACCGGGCAGGCCACCGTCATCGATGGCGACACAATCGAGATTCATCGGCAACGCATTCGCCTGTCGGGTATCGACGCGCCCGAGTCCGATCAGCTTTGCCGTGGTGATGATAGCTTGCAATACCGTTGCGGCGCGGATGCCGCTAACGAGCTAGATCGATTCATCGCAGGCAGGCCGGTTAGCTGCGAGCAACTAGACGTTGACCGCTACAAGCGTGTCGTCGCGTTCTGTACGGTCGGCGGTGTTGATCTTGGGGAGTGGATAGTCCGGCAGGGGTTTGCGTTCGATTGGCCCCGATACTCGCGCGGCAAGTACGCGGTGGCGCAACGCGAGGCACAGCAAGTGCAGCGCGGCGTTTGGTCCGGCAGCTACGTTATGCCGTGGGACTACCGGGCTTGCAGACGTGACGGCGGCCGGATTAGTGATTGTTCGGACTGAAGCACGTACAGGAAATTTCAGATGAACATTGGGGAGCCGGCAATTTTAACGCGGACCTTCTTCGAAGGCAGCGCCGATGAAGTTGCAAAAAATTTGATTGGGGTAAGCATTTTCGTCAATGGTATCGGCGGAGCGATCGTAGAAACTGAAGCCTACGACGAGGGCGATCCCGCGTCTCATTGCTCGGACGGAGAGCCGACAGCGCTTAACGAGTCGATGTTCTTGGCGGGAGGGCATGCGTACGTGTGCCCGGGCCGGCATATGCTCAATTTGAATCTTACTTGCGGGCCGAGGGGCTTTGGAAGCGCCATTTTAATCCGCGCGTTGCGCCCGTCGCCGGACAGCGTGGAAGTTATGACACTGAGGGCGCAAGAAGTTTGCGCCCTCAGTGTCGATAAATCCGCGATCTCTTTGCAACGCTCCTGGGAGTTTAGCTCAGGCATTGGGTATCGGTTGCAAGCATGACGGGCTTTCATTGTTCGCGCCGCCTTTCGAAATGCGGGCGCGCGTCGGGGCTGTCACCATCGCTCAGGGGCGGCGCATTGGTATTACGAACGGGGCGGAATTACCCCGAAGATATGGGCTTGTTGAATCGCCATCGTTTCTGAGTAGGACCATGCCGTGTCCCCCGAATATCCACATCGAATAGCGAACAGCTCGCCTTCAAAATCCAAGTCCATCGTGGTATAGTAATCGCAATGGCGACATAGCCGCTCCGCCGGCGGCACCTGCGCAAATCGCGCCTGTGAAAGTGTCGCCATGCCTCAAAATCAAAACTCTCTGCTTCCCGAAATCGCGGCGTCTGAGCGCGCGTTTCCTTGGTTGAATGCGAACGGTTCGATCGCGCCCGTCGCGGGGCCGAGCGCTCCTCCGGTTTATGTCCAAGGCCCTGATGGCGCGCTCGTCGAATTTCCGGCCGGTACGCCTCGTGCGGAGATGGAGCGAGCACTACGGGCGCACTATGGTGGTCCGACGGGTGCGCCAGTTCAACCGTCGGCGACAACGCCGCGAACTGGCATGTTCGATGATCTCATCCCGGCCACGCCTCCGCAGGCGGTGCCGGTTGCGGCACCATCGGGAATGCCGCCGTTGCCGCCCGGGTTCGTCCTGGATGCACCAGCCAAGCAAGCGGACCCGTGGGACCAATTCGCCGATGCGCCGCCGGTGGACCCCTGGGCTGCATTCAAGGACGCGCCGCCGGCGCAGGTAGCAGGCACGACGCGCGACCTTCCTCCGTTGCCGCCGGGGTTTGTACTCGATGCTCCGCGGGCGCCTGTCGTTCCGCCACTTCCCCCCGGTTTCGTGCTCGACGCGCCGGCCCCGGCGAAGCGACCGGGCATGTTTGACGACCTCATTCCAGCGCAACCCGCCGCAGCGGCGGCGAAGCGACCGGGCATGTTCGATGACCTGATCCCCGCGCGACCGCCAGTCGCATCGCAGCCCGACGTGGCCATCGGCGGCAACGGCGAACCGACGCGCATCACGGTGCGGCCGCCAGTGCTCCAGCGCGTCCGTGAAGCGATCGATCCGATCAATGTTGCTTCGAATGTCGGCAACTCTCTGATGAACGGCGGGCACAGCCTTGCCGTCGGCGCGCAGGGCGTCGGCGCTGGCGTGCGCGATCTTGCGCTCATGCCGTTCGACCTTGCGGCCGGCGCACAGAACTTGGCGGTGACCGGCATCAACAAGGTGTTCGGCACCGAAATCCCCATGGCGACGCCGGCGTCTCAACTCGCCGAGAAGGCCACGGCTCCGTTTTCGATCCCCGAGAGCGAAATGTCGCCCAACGAGAAGCTGGGCTACAACATCAACCGCTTCGGCACCCAGGGGCTCGGTATGGGCTCGATGCTGATGGCGCGCGCTCCGGCGGTTGCTGAAGCGGTCATGAGCTCCCCGACGGCAACTGGCCGTCTTTTGGATACCATGGCCCGGCCGTACACGGCCGCGCCGGCTCGCACTGTCACGGGCGACGCGATCAGCGGGATGGGCTCCGGCGTTGGCGTGAACGCCGCGCAAGACTACGTCCCACAGGATCCGACAAGCACCACGGGCAAGATGCTGAAGGGCGTAGCAGACTTTGCCGCGCCGTTGCTGGGTGGCGTCGGGGCATCGACGGCGCAAGGAGCAGCCGAGGGAGTGGGCGGATTGATCCGTAACCTCGCGGCACGCAAGTTTAGTTCGGCTCCGCGTGAAACCCCGGTGAACCCGCGGACGAAGGCACCCTACAACGCTGCCGATGTCGATCGAGCGGCGGTTCAACTCCAGGCCGGGACCGTCGGTGCACCGCGAGCTGTAGCGCAGGATATTCGCGAGAACGCAACCGAACTGACGAACCCGAAACGGCCCGGCGAAACGCCTGTCGAGATGTCGCAATTGCCGACGTCCGGCCTATTGTCGCGCGATCCAGGGCTTGTGACGCTCGAGGGCGGCGCAAGGTCCAAGGGTGCGCCGTCATTCGTGCAGCGCGATCAGAACGTGAAGGAGGGCGCCGCGCAGCGGGTCGAGAACCTGCGGGATCCGGAAGCTGATTTGGGCGCTGTGCTTCGGCGAGCGGGCGAAGCCCGTAATGAACGGCTGGCGCCTTCCGAGGCGGCCGTGCAGGCGCGGGCGGAGGAAAGCGCCGCGCGCGATGCGGCGCGCCAGCGGCAGGGCGCCGAGTTCGGCGCTGTCGCCAATTCCGAAGCGAAAGCCAACGCCAGCCGACGCTTGGATCGCGCGGTTGTCGATAACAACTACGTTCCGGCTCGCGCCGAGAAGAATCGCCAGTTTGACCAGGCGCCCGGTCGGACTGAAATGCTGCCAGCAGACGATGTGCTCGCGGCCGTTGATCGGGTCCGCGCCAGCATCAATCGGCTTGGGCCGGCGGCGGAGCAGCTTCCCGCCGAATTCGTCCAGCGGCTCGATCGATTGCGGCCGCAGATCGACCCGGCGACGGGCGCTAACATTGGCGGTCCCGGCACGGCGCTGGGCGGCGATCTGGCCGATCTGCGCCGATACATGAATGTTGCGGAGCAGAAGGCGCAGAACAGCGGCAACTTCGATCTGGCGGACAATATCCGCACGCTGCGCGGCGCCATCAATCGCACCATCGAGGCTGCTCCCGGCTATGCCGAAGCCAACGCCAACTATGGCCGCTTCGCGGATCGCTTCCGGCCCGAACGAAACGATGAGATGGCCAAGTTCACGCGCGAGATCGATCGCTCCGGAAACATTGACGGGATGCCGAACCGCGGCAGCACGCCGCCGAGCGAAACGGCGGGGCGGTTCCTGAGCAGCCCGGAGAAGTCGGCGGCGTTGCAGCGGACTTTGAGCGGCGCGCAGTCTGCGGAAGCAGGGCAGGCCGCGGCGCGTGATTACATGCGCTCGGATTTCGCGATGTCAGCTTTGAACCCCGACGGTTCGATCAATCTCGCCCGGGCGAGTGCGTGGAGTCGCAACAACGCCGACGTGCTGGCGCAATTTCCGGCGCTCCGAACGGAGTTCGACGGCATCGTTCGAACCGCGCGGCGCGGCGACCAGCTATCGACGGAAGCAAAGTCGGCGTTGGAGAATGCCCGTCGCGCGCATCGGGCGACCGAAGCAGATATCGACCGCTCCGCCATCGGAACGCTGTTGCGGGAAGACCCACGCGACGTCGCAAACGGCCTCCTGAGCGGTGGTTACAGTTCCGGCAAGAAGCTCGATGAGATCAACGCGCTGGTGAAGAACGATGAGGCGGCCAAGCGCGGGTGGAAAGCCGCCGTCTCGGAAGTTCTGGCGGACCGGGTGCAGAGCTCGCGCGCAATCGGCGAGACGCCCGAAGTTCAATTCGCCCGCCTGGCGAAAGAGTTCAAGAACAACGAGGCGCTGTTGGCAAAGACGTTCAGTCCGGAGGAGATGAACGGCTTGCGCCAGGCCCACAAGATTCTGGAATACTTCAAGGAGGCCGAGAAGCGCGCCACGGTCGGGTCGAATACTGCCGACAAATGGAACGTCCCTGGCTGGGCGCAGTTGATCGTCCGCCATGCCTACGGCGACATCAAGGGTGGCGGCATCGTGAAGCGGTTCAAGCTGCTGCTCGAGCTCTTGCCGACGAACAAGCAGAGCGCCGACGAGATCGTGCATATGGCCTGGTTCAACCCGGACGTCGCGGCGTATCTTTTGGAACGGCCCATCCGAAACCCGAACATCCCGCAGTACAACGTCAATCTGCGGCGCCTCATCGCGGCTGACAATGCGGCGCGACAGAGCGGACCGGGAGGGACGAACTGAGTTCAGATCTGCGATAGCGCGCGGAACACCGTCCGCCATAGTTGATTTCTTGGGATATCTGACTAGCTTCTGCTCATCATCAACAATGAAAGGAGGTGGTCCAGTGTCTAATTCCAAGCGCTGTCACCTCGCTGAGGCCGCCCGCTAAGCCTAAAGGCTTCGGACAGGGCGGTCTTTCCGCCTGGTTCAGCGAGTTTTGGGGAAGGGCGCGGGCCATGAGTTCCGCGCCCTTTTCCGTTAGGATGGTGCATCGTCAGTAACGAGTTTCGCGATGGCCTACCGAACCCCGAAAGAACTAGCCGATCGAATGGCAGCCCGACGCCAGCAGGCGAGGGCGGACGATGGCTACGCCCGGGAGACCTTCACCCAGCCTCGAGACGAAGCCCGCCAGACGGCGAGGGCATTCCTCGATCGATGGCCGGCGGCCGCCTACCTGTCGGCCGTCGAATCCTGGCGGGAACTGCCGGGCGGGGAGATCGAATTTACGATGCGGAGGTTGCGAAGCGCGGACTAAGAGTTGGTTGCTTAACCAGAAGGCGGACTTCCCATGACAGAGCGCCGAGAACTGTATCGAAGCCCGAACGGCGATTCTTGGTACCTGGGCCGTGAGCCGACGAATGGTCATGCCTTTATCATTCATCAGCCTAATTCCCCCTCCGGGGGAAGGCTCTCCCACATTGAGCTTGGTGAGTTTCTCCGACAGTCCCAAGGCCCGGAACAACAGGCGCTGCTTCGGTTGATAGGCACCCTCGTTGAGGTGCCACCGTATGCCTGAACCTAGGCCCCAATTTTCGGTCGTCGCGACTGGCGACTAGATTCCCGGCTGGATCGCGGTCGATTCTTGGCGGAGCTTCCCGGCGGCGAGATCGAGTTCACGATGAGGCGGTTGAGAAGCGCGGATTAAATGTTGGTCTGCGAGCCCGAGTTCCCTAAAGTGATCTTGCTGGCGCACGGAGGCGCGTTCGACGTGCGGTTGTAATAAATTTAATGTTTGGAATCATTGCCTTAAAGTGAAGCTTGACTTATATGGCAACAATAGATGAAGTAGTCTTGTCGGGAGTTTTAGAGGTCTATGAGGTTCCAGATTGGGAATCGCGGCTACCCATCAACCGACTCTGGGTTTCCCGTGATTTCTGGACTGAATTCGATGCCATGGACGGACTGCATGATAATCCGTTTGCGGGCAGCCGAAGAACTATCGGTGAACACATTGAGCAAGCTTTTTGTAACTTCCGCTGCGGTGAGCGCCCAGGCGCGGGAGACTTAAAATGCATGGTGCCAAGTGGGAAGGGCGTTTGGAAGCTCCATCCGCCTGGTGCGCGCGTCTACGGTTGGTGCCCATTTCAACGCGCGTTCGTTGCGGTGACTGTGGCAGTAGCGAGTGATACTAAAACTGACAGAACTTTGAATAACAGAAAGCAGCGTGTCGTCTCGGATTTCATTCGAGATAACAAACTTCAGCAATACATAGTTCGTGGAGATATCCTTGCCGTCTTCCCGCCGCCAACCTGATGCTCGTCGCAAGACGCTCCTAAAATTGTCCGGCCAGATCGAGGGGCAGTTGCGGGATATCTATGCGCGCAAGCACGAAGCAGGTGAAATCAATCAGACCGTACTGGCTGCAAAGCTTGGGGTCGATCGGTCGGCTATCAATCGTCGGCTCTCCGGACGATCAAACATGACGATTGAAACTATTGCAGACCTAATCTGGGGACTCGACTCCGATTTTGACTTAAAAATTTTTGAGCGAGTTGGGTCGGTCAAGAACTCGGGCCTAACGCCGGGCGGGTCAGATGGCCAGGTTGTTACGCCTGATGTGAAAACAAACGTTGGCGGAGTCTTGACGCCCGCTACCGCATCTTCGGGGCCGAGAACATTGACATTCGCATCATGAGTGACCGTAGCGCATCCGTTATTGTTTGTGATGATTTCACTTGGTCATTGACTGGGAAAGCGAATCTAATTGGCGTTTATGTCCAAGACATCCTCATCCCATCTGTTGAGCTACCCATCAATCAGATGGTTTTCTTCTTCACGGTTCAGACGGGAGCCGATGATCCGTTTCAACATCTTGCCCTAAAGGTCAATTTTCCCGGCGATGAACCTATCATTCAGCCCATTCCCATATCCGTTCCAGAGTCTCCGCGCCCCGTGGAGAGAACGAAATTGTTTTTCCGCCTGCCGATTCTTGTGCAGCAACGAATACTAAGACCCGGCAAAATCGCCACGTCTGTAATTCATGAACGGGGCGAGCTTGATGCTGGCGGCGTTTGGATCATTCATCCGCAGTCGTCTTAATTTTAAACCCCGCTCCGGCGGGGTTTTCTATTTCGGCCAGACGATCGGTTCGAACTCTATCCCGCGCCGTGTCAGCTCATTTTCCAGATCGTGGCCTCTTTTCCTCGCCTGCTCACCAAGGAGGGTATAGCCATCGATACCAATATCCAGCGTCACCATAGACCGCACGTTGGCATGATAGCGCAGGATCGATTCATCGGAGAGTTCACGAAGGCTCATCGATTGCCTATTCCGGTCTCAAATGCGCTTCGATCAATTCCCGCGCGGCTTCTTCGGCGTCGCCTTGTCTACGGTGCGCTTCATTTCGCCCAATAGTTTGCGGACCACATCAATGTCGTTGGTCTGGGATGCCATACGGACCAGGATTCTGGCGTATTTCGCAGCCTGCTCGGGGTCTATTGTTGGACCTTCGACATGCATGGTCATTGCATTCCTTATGGGGCTAACTGGTACTGGCAATGCAGTTTTAATCGCCGCCAGCCCATCGAATGACGTTGTTAATCATGGATTGATTGGTGATCGTATTACCGGCGGTCAGTATGTTGCAGAAGGCTTAACCGATATCGCTCAGAGTCTGATCGCGGCGCGCGGCGCATTCCTTCTGGATTAAACGCATCAACCCAGCCGGTTTATCGCAATATTCGTAGTCGGCCATGGCCTAAAAAGTTCCGCTGAGGTCAGGCGCCAAGGGGGGTCTGCGCCACTTCAATCACGTGTCGATCTGTGCCCACTGTGATGACAATCGAGTAGGTCTTCTGGTTGCCGGAGGGCGGGTTCACCGGTGGCGAAAGATGAAGCTGCCCGCCGTACCATTCGCCCGGCATCAAGGTGTTGTCCTTGATGACCGATTGCTCGAGCGCCGCCATGTTGGCTTGACCGCGTTCGATCGTGGCAGAGATCATTGCGTCGTTTTGAGCCGCGGCGTTGCTTTGCGCGATCACCGCGGCTGTCGGGCTGTAGAACGTTCCAGTACGGCCACTCGGCGTCGTATAGGAGCCGTACCCGGCGCGTGACGCGCCGTAGGCGTTGGCGCCGGCCGCGACGCCTGCGAATATAGCTGCCGCGACCTGGCGGTTTTTCTCCTCCTGGGCCAGCATCTCGTAGGTCACGACCTGCATCGGATATTCTTGGCCGTTGACGATCTGGCCGACCTGGATCTGATCGACGCGGAAATCGATCGGCACCTTTCCGATGTTGTTGATCCCGACGGTAAAGACCGGGCGGCCCCCAACCTGCGTCTGGCGTGTGGCGGGCTTGACCAAAACAAGGGAGCCTTTCTGCCGCGACACCAATGCTGGCAACCCGTCGCGCATCATTGATTGCTGTTGTGGATTGGTCGTGTGGAACGCGACTTTCTCGCCGCCAGTTACGCAGCCAGCGAGTACCAAGGCGGCGCCGAGCGCCGCCAGTCGACCGATAAGCATTGAAGCCTCCCCAAGCCTATCCGCATACAAGCGCAACCGCTAGGCGAAAGCAATAGATCATACGTCTAAATAGGAGTGCCGGTTAGTCCAACTTCGGCCCTTTGCCCCGAAATACGTCCGACAGGTAGTCGCTGCTGTGATGGCCGTAAGACGCCTCGATCGTTTCCATGGTGTCGCCCAGCAGCTTGGCGACGGCGTAGATCGGAACGCCCGCCTGCAATAGGTGCGTGGCGCGGCTGTGCCGCAGGATGTGAGGATAACTCTTCTCCATCAACCCCTGCTTCGTCGCATGGGCCTTGAACAGGTGATAGTAGCTCCGCGGCGGCAACACTGTCGCCGCTGGCATCTTCCGTTCAACGAGTCGCTCGAGACGATTTCGGATCTCGGGCATGATTGGGACAGTCGGCTTCTTCTTTTTCGAAAGCCGCTCCGTCGGGCTCGCATCGTGCGGCATCAGTTCTATCAGGCCGCCGGCGAGGTCGACTTGGCGAACCGTTAGATCCTCGATCGCTCCACGCCGGGAGCCGGTGTAGTACGCCAGCGCGATGAAATCCTGGAGGTCCGCTTCCGCGGTGCTGAAAATCTTTTCCAACTCCTGGTGTGTCAGGTACGCCCGGCGCGCCGGTGAATCCCGAGGCGCGTCGATGGTCGGCATGTCCGCGGTCGAGATTTGCTTGTGCTTGAGTGCGTAGTTGGCGGCCGCCTGGATGACGTATAGCTCGCGCCGAATCGTGCCATCCGAGATTCTCTGTTTGCGGCGGGCGTCCATGTAATCGTGACACGCGGGAACGTCGATCGTGCGCAGATCGCGATCACGGAAAAATCGGAGAATGGGCTTGGCGGCGTGCATAGGCCGCTCCGTGTCGTTAGCGGAGCGACCGATATGGCGCTTGAGATAGAAATCGAGAACGACTTTCAAAGATCGACGACTGGGCCGCCCTTCCTCCGACCATGAAAGGAGAAAGTCGGCATAAGCCGTGGTGGCCGGCTTCAGCTCAGCAGTTTTCAGGCTTTGCCGCCGCGTTTGGCGTGCCTCTCCATCGTACCAAAGCACGTACCAGATGCCGTTGTCGCGCTTGTCGAGCCAAGGGATGCCGCGTGGCGGTCTTCCCATCATTGCACCTCCATTTTGACTGGAGGTTGGCACGCTAAAATAGGCGGTCAATCTTGATTTTAACGCACCGATTTCCGCAATAAAATCGACGTCGAACGTTTTGATTTTGTGCCGGCTTTCGCGCGGATGTCGTTTTTGTCGATTTTAACGCGGGTGTTATCGAACGGAGGGTCGCTGTGAAACGAGCGAATCAGTTCGTTTTCGTTGAATTCTGATACGGTGGAATGAGTGGTGAGTTTCGGTGATTTGTAGCGGGGTATATGTGCAGATCAGCGAGGCGATCTACGCTCTTTTATCGATTTCCTGCGTTGGCGCACGTGGCCAGCAGCGTCTTGAACTTTCCATCAACCGCCCACGCCTCGAAGCCTCCTTCGGGCATCTTGCTCACAATCACCGCAGCTTCAGCAGCGCACGTACAAACCCCGGTGGCTGTTCGGCCGGCGCGTACCAGCCGCTCCAGGCCGTTAGGTATTTCGAGGATGTTGCCGACGCAGGCGTCGGCAAGTCGATGAACGACTATTCCCAAGCGCTCATTCGCAAAGGCAGAACAGGAAAGGCATAGGGATGCTAACCCGATGGCGAATAAGCGCGAGGGGAAAAGTGACATGAAATCCATCCGGCAGAAGCAAGCGAACGATGCCGTGGATTCCTCAGCCACGCAAGCGGCCACAGAAGGCCGTCAGTCGAGGTAGGACAGGTCGGGCGGTCTCCGGGCCGTCGAATGCCGCTCGACGCTCTCAGCGGGCCGCGCTGCGCGTTCAGCGGGCCCTCTGTTGCGGGGCTTGGCTGCTGCGACCGGGCGGCCCGGTGATTTGCAGCGTGGACAGCGCCGATTGAGTTGTTTGCTCCGGAGATTGGTTTTCGTCGTCGGATATCGGAAAACCCGACCACAATCTGCGCAGGCGGATTCATAGACGAGCATCTCGATGTAGCGATCGGAGATCGTCCAATAATCTTTCGCCCCGACAATCCGATATTGCTGATTTCCGATTTTGAATTTGCTTCCGACCTTCATGATGCCTCCCGATCACGCGACGCCCGATCAGCGGCCCGCGCTGATGCTCGATTCTGATCCTGGGATGCGCCACCCGGGGAGAGGCCGCGGCGCTTTGCGGAAGCGCGCCGCTCCCCGTTAGGGGAGAGGTTTTCCGCAAAGTCCAACCCTTTGGGAAACAATGTGTTTTGGGTGTTTGCGGAAAACTCGATGCCACGACATTTTCCGCAAAGTCTGATTGCTGTGCCTAACATGCTGTTTCCTCGGCAAAATTCGATGACGGCAGAAAGTTTCCGGGTTGCTGTTTGGCATTTTCCGCAAACTCAGCGATCAGGAGCGCCTTTCGTCCGCGCTCGCCCGGTATCGTGCCGTTTTCGATCAACTTGATGGTGACGCCGTTGTCATACGAGATTGGCTTGCTGAAGATTTGCTTGATTCGTTTGGTCAGCGTATCCGGCGATATATGCTCGATAGTGCCGAGTTCGATCAGCTGAGTGGCGAGCTTTGTGACTGGCCATTTTCTGTCCGGCTCTTTTTGAAGAATCTTCCTTATTGTTTCTCGAGTCAGGGCATCCTCGTCGGCTTTGGTTTCAGTTACTGATTTTGCGCGCGACAATTTCACCGGCCGCAACACGCCGACTTCCTCCCCGCCGAGTCCGCCGATCGTCACGCCTTCGCGTCGAAAGAATCGCGGTTCTGCGGCCACTAGGGACATGTTGGCCTTTCCGTCATCGAGCCGGATGTACTTTCGGGCTTCATCTTCGGTGACGCCGTATTTTTTGGCGGTAGTGGTGTCGAGTGTGTAAAGTGTAACGACCATGCGGGCGACGCCGTTCAAAGATCCCGCGCCGCGCCCCATATCCATGTCGCCAGCAAATGACTCGCGGTTTGCCGCGTTGGGCGGCTTCCGGGTGTGGTGTGCGAGAACAACGCCACATTCACCACGTACGGCAATCCGGCGAAACACCCTAGCGACTGCTGCGATCTCGACGTTATCGTTTTCATTGGCGGGATGCAGTTCTACAAACGGGTCGAAGACCGCTAAGCCAATCCCGTTGTTTCTGATCACCTCCTCGATGTAAGAGGCATCCGCTGATGCCGAAATCTTATCGTTGTCCTTCTTGGCGATCATTAGAGCGCGGTCGACGCCGGACCCCAGCATAATTCCTGGCTTCCCGTCGATCTCCATATCCTCCCATTTGACGTCGAAGGCCGTCATCACAGCCAGGAGCCGCCGCTTCAATTCGTCGAGCTCGTCTTCCTGATTCCAGAGAAGCACTCGCGTGCGCTCGCCCACTGTGAAACCAGTGATATCGTCGCGGCCTGTCGCGACCGCGACGGCGATCATGAGAAGGAACGTTGTTTTGCCGACGCCGGGAGGCGATATGAGCGCCGTGACGTGTTGTCTGGCGGTAAAGCGGCCCAGTACAAACCTGCGTTGCGGTATGTTTCCGGCGTCGAACTCCTCAACCCATTCAAGCGGAAGCGCGAACACCTCGTCAAATTCTTCCGTAGCTGCCGCAGCCCCACTCCGTGCCCACGAGCGTGAAATTTGCCGTTCGTCGAGATTTTCCGAACTATGTTTCCATATGGCGAGTATCTGACCATATTCGGTTGGGGTGAATCGCCCCGTTCTGCGTAGTCGGACGGCTAGAGCGAAATTAAAGGCCGATCCGCTCGTATCCGAACCGCCGACAGCGGATTTATCGCCGTGCCAAAGCCGATTGAATTTCTCGTCTTCCTCAAGGAGATGGTCGAGTTTATTCTGTAGTTCTGACGACAGCACGCCGCTTAACTGCACATCTTCGACGGCGCCCATGTCTACTGAGACATCTGCGGTCTCTGCTTTCGAATGAGCCGACCGAGACACAGCAACCGGCGGCGCCCATTCTTCCATTTCGTCGAGCGAGACAGTGTTTCCGGTGTCTTCTATGAGACATGCTTGCGTCGTGGCCCGGCCTCGGCTGCGCTTTGTCGCGTCCGGCAAATTAAGCGTACCGGGCAGCCTGAGTACACGGCTGATATCGGTCGTGCTGAAGTCGCCGCCGAATTTCTCAGCTAGGCCGCGGTTCTGAGCTTCGACGGCTCCCGTGGAACCACCGGCATCCAACTTCCGATCTAGCTTCCAAAGACACTGGTATCCTCCGCCGGAATCGATGACTGTCGATGCGAAATTTTCCGGATGGTTTTGGATTTCACCTTGAATTCTGGAGCGGATCGCTTCGCGCGCGGTTTCCAGATTGTCGGGACTTTGCGACGCGTCCTTAGGGGGGTCAATGTCGATGTGTAGCGCCCGCAACTTACCGATCTGGGCTTTGCCGAGCTTTTTGTCGGGTGCGTTCGGAAGCGGCTCGTTGACGCTGAAGTAGAGGTTACGCCTACCTTGCCATCGTTCGATCCAACGGAAGATATCGGTCCAAGAATTTGGTGCAAATGTCCGCCCGTCGATTTCTCCGGTATTCGGGTCGATCGCTACGATGTTGTGCCGGCCGTCGGCATCAAGGGTCTTGAGGAATTTTACTGCCTCATTCGTGTCCCACTCATTCGGAGTCGCACTCATGCCTGCACCTCCGACGCATCGAAACGCACAATCGCGAAGCGTTGGCGCGGCCGGAGCCTTCGTCCGAGGTAGTCCGTCCAAATACCGACGTTGGATTCAGAGCAGCGAATGACCGTCTGTATGGGTCGCAAGATTTTGTACGGCTCATAGACGATGCCGCTCGCTTCGAAGTTTACTGCGATCGTAACCGCCGAGCTGAGCCCCAGCGCCCAATCAATCGACGATTGTCGATAATCTTCCGGTAGACCCTCAGCGACCGGAAAGGCATCTTTCGGTGACGCTGAGAATTCGATCTCAATCAGGGAAGGGAAGATGTGCGGATTCGCGAGTTTGCGGGCGCACTGTTCAACGTCTTTCCGAAAGCAGCGATCGATGGATTGTGCGGGGCCGTGGAAGACCGAAATTACACCGCCGCTAGTATTGATCGCGATGTAACTCGTCTCGGAGCGATACCGGCGCACTGAGTCGCGGTCGAACTGGCGCGGATTGCTAGTGCGGGTGGTTAATGTCTCAAGTTTTTCGACAAGGGTGGTTTGTTTTTGCGCAATTGCGCCGGGTATGTTATGCTTCGTCACGTTCATGTTCCTTGGCCCCGTTCGACGTGCATGTCGGCGGGGCCGAATTGTTTCGGCTCTCCGCGCGGAACGGGTTGGGGTGTTCGAACGGCCTAACTGGAATTTGAAAACTGAGCGACAGGCGGCCGATGGGGCTCCGATTTCAGCGCCCTGGAGCATCTTCCGCGTGCAGGCGAGGCACGCCATGAAGGCGGCGGTTAGGCCGCTTCTGATGTCGAAGTGCGGCGTCGACTAGCCATCCACGCGTCAAGATCACTCGTTGTATAGACGACGCGATCAGGCACCGGCTTGATGTAAACGGGACCGCCCCCCTTGACGCGGAGTCGTTCGAGAGTGGCGGTCGACAAGCGGACATGCTTCGCTGCTTCGCGAGTGTTGAGGTAGTTTGACATAAAAAAATATCCTGGACGTCGGGGGAGGGCGTTCGTTGGTCCTGTCAGTGACCGGTTGTTGCCCCTACGTCCTGGAGCGCAAGCGCGCGGCGGCGATCCCGCGGTCGGCAAGCCCATCTGGACAGTTAAAATCTCATGCGCCTGACGGCGACCTAAAGAGCTTGCAAGTGTTAGATTAGCACAGATGACTCGCAACGTCTCCCCTTGTAAACGATTTATGTCTGGAATCTCTCCGCGCGAACCGCTCAACCGACTAGGCGGACGTTTTCATTGAACGGCACGACGTTAGTCCCCGGCGCGGGGTCGGCAGGATGCTCTTGCGTGTTTGGCTCGATAATTTTGCAGAGTTCGTTCGCGAGGATGTCGGAGACCGTGCGCTTCTCGGTAAGCATGTCGTATTTGTCGTAAGTAGCGGTTACGTCGCCTTCGAGATGATCGAGTAGGGCCTTGACGTCTTCGCGCCTGGCGCCGCCGCGGCGCGCGATCGTGGCAGCGGTTCGTCGAAGATCGTGGGGCGTGAAATGCGCTAGGCCGAGGAATTCTCTAATCCCGCGCCGCGCAGATTTCTTTCCTTTGGCGGCTCTGCCATTGAGTGCGGCGGCGAGTGCGTCGCGCGTCAACGGCGTTGGAGGGGGCGGGGGCCCAGCCGGCTTGCTTTGAACCGTATCCGGATCAGCTGCGGACCGTCGCCACGTCGTGAAGACTGCCGTCTGTTCATCCTCGCAAATTGCTTCGCGCGCGATCGACACAGCTAAGGCGTTCAACGGCACGATGACGTCGCGGCGCTTTTTCACTCGGCATTTGGGGATGTGATATTGCGGATCTGCGCCCCCGAGGTCGAGGATTTCTGCTGCCATAGCCCCAGCGGACTGGCCGGGACGGACCATCGTCGCCAGAATGAACTTGAGCGACAGCGCTACAGCTCGGCTTGCCGGCAGATCGGGGTGGTCCAATCCCCGCCACAGGATCCGAATCTCTTCGTCGGAAAGAACCCGCTCGCGTGGTGATTCGTGGAATCGCTGGCGCATGCCGGCAACGGGATTGGTCGGAACGTATTTGCGCCCCGGCTCCTTTGCCCAGGCAAACAGCGTATGCAGGATCGATTGTGTTCGGTTGGCGCTCACTGGCGCCTCCGCGCCGATTCCTTGGATCAGGACGGCTACATCATCGTCGGTGATATCGGCCGCTAGCCGCCGGCGCCATTTCGCCCGCGGCCGCTTTAGATAACTTTCGTCGTTCTTCCAGGAAGACTTTCGCGGCTTTGCGTATTCTTCGAGGTACAGTTCCGCGAGCTTGTCGAACGTCATTTGATCGCGGATTGGTCGATTCGTCCGTTTCTGGGCGGCGGGGTCGTTCCCCGCGGCAACCGCTCCGTGTAAAATCTTAGCCTGGGTTCGCGCCTGATCTGGCGTCATTTTGCCAACGGCGCCGATAGTGAAGCGCCTGGTTGGCGCCGTTCGCCCGGTGCCGGCGCGGTAGACCACGATGAAGGTTATCCCGCCCGTCGGCCTCACCCGCACGCCGAAACCGGGCAATTTCTCGTCCCACACAGCGTATTCAGCGGCGCGCGGCCGCAGGCTGTCCACGAGGCTTTTGGTAATGGTCGATTTGCTCATAAACCCTCCGGGAAGCACGGGGGAAGCACCGCTTTGCCAATCAGAGAGGGCGCAGGTTGTGCTGAGCTTAATAACGAGGCCGCGAAACCGCAGGCGCGGGGGCGACAGCGGGGGATTGATGTTGTAGGAGGGAATAGCAGGTATGTTTTGGGTACTGCAGGTCGTTGGTTCGAATCCAGCTGCCCCGACCATTTTCTCAGGACGATCCGGCCTCCGGCAGCCGAAAGTCGGCCTGCATCGGGTCAAGCCCCTTGCAGACAGGCCCGTCAAA